>Ga0315906_10000403_pt1 | contig 69093 bp, 53 predicted proteins | sample LakEriMetagenome_4_FD_203526 | JGI IMG/M metagenome (GOLD analysis project Ga0315906, IMG submission 203526) | Freshwater fungal communities from buoy surface, Lake Erie, Ohio, United States - Buoy 2 MA122 | ecosystem: Environmental > Aquatic > Freshwater > Lake > Lake biofilm | place: USA... | reverse complement strand
ACAAAAACAAATTAAAACATGATACCCCTTAGAACTCTGATTTTCAAAACATTATAATCGAAGAATAAAGCAGGCCCCAGATTAAAATCATGCCATCTCCTCCCCAAGCCAAATTTTACGTATATTGGATTAGCCTGCCATCCTTGTCAGGTTCATTAAAAGACAAACATGCTATATGGGACTTAAGCAGATCGATTACGGCAGTCTACAGTACGACCAAATGATCCGGTTAAGAAACCAGATACTTCGCTATCCCCTGGGCCTGAAAATCTCGGAGGAGGAAATGGAAAAAGAAAAAGAGGATATCCTGATAGCGGCCTTTGATGATGAGGAGATGCTGGGTTGCTGCGTATTGACAAGACTGGATCCGACCACCATTAGATTGAGGCAAATGGCCGTTCAGGGTAACCTGCAGGGCAAGGGAATAGGCGCCTCGATCCTTTCATTTGCCGAAAACCTGGCCCGAGACAAGGGATTTAATAAAATCATCATGCACGCGAGAGACACGGCACAAGGATTTTATGAAAAATTGGGATTCAAGGTGGTAGGAGAAAGGTTCAGCGAACTGGATCTGCCTCACCACATCATGGAAAAATCAATCTGATTTCTTACCGATTCTGCCATTGAATAACTCCCGCAGCTCCCGCCAGTTTTCTGAAGGGAATGAATCCTTGGGAATGATGAAAAAGGCGCGTTCCCCCAAATAGAAGAAAAAAAAATGGGGCGACTCCACCCATTTGCTGAATTGGTCCCAGTTCCTTTGGTTGCTACCTCTTTCATTGAATAATTTCAGTCCATTCGCATCCATCCTGGCGGTGAAATTATCCTTGAATGTTCCGGTACCTCTGTAAACCATAAGGGGCATTATATACCAGAACACAATCAGCAGAAAAATCCAGAGCATGGAAGCGGTAAGGAAGGCAAGGGCTGAAACTCTTTTAAAATAAAATAAGGCGGCAGCAAACAATGCAAATACATTCACGGCTATGATCAGCAATCGGATCTCTCTCCTGCTGATGAAATGAAACCTCAGGGCCTGGATCACTTTTTGCTTTTGATAACTGAATGGCTGGCTCGTCATGCTGCAAATATAATCGCTGTATCAGGTTGACGTTGAGTATTGGCAACAAAAAAAACCATCGTTGCCGATGGTTTTTATCAAGTCGTATTCTGAAATCATTAACTGCAACCGAGGCTGTTGCCGCAGTTCAGGCATTTGTAGCAGGTTCCGCTTCTGATGGTGATGTGTCCGCAGACATTGCATGCCGGCGCATCCCCCTGCATGGATTTGTTCTGCTGATTAACCGCATCCATTCGACTGGCAGAAGCCATTGCGGTACGTGTCGGAGCTATGGATTGCAGCTGTGTGCTCATCACTCTTACGCTGCTCAGTTCCTGTTCGCCGCCTTCGGAATCCCATGGCTCATCGCCCATATTTTCAAGTTCAGGCTTATCCACGATATGAACGAGGTCCTTACGTCCAAGATATTCATATGCGAGAGAGCGGAACATGAAGTCGATGATGGAAGTAGTGGTTTTGATATTGGGATGATCCACCATGCCGCTGGGTTCAAAACGGGTAAAGACGAACTTCTCCACATATTCTTCCAGAGGCACTCCATATTGAAGACCGATGGAAATAGCGATGGCGAAGCAGTTGAGCATACTTCTCATGGTTGCGCCTTCTTTCGCCATATCGATGAAAATTTCACCGAGAGTACCATCGTTGTATTCGCCGGTGCGAAGGAAGAGAGCCTGACCGTTTATTTTAGCTTTTTGTGTAAAGCCGCGACGCTTGGCAGGAAGAGCCCTGCGCTCAACGATTCTGGCCAATTGGCGTTTCAGCGAAGTATCTGCGCTGTTTTGAACGCGCTTATTGATTTCATCCAGCAGTTCGTCGATGGAGAGCATACCTACATCCATGATTCCCGCGGAAATGTTATTTTCTTCTGCCACTTCTGTATTCTCCTCCGCTGAAACGGACTTTTTCTTCTTATCGGATTTATTACTCAGTGGTTGACTGAGCTTGGATCCGTCACGATATAAGGCACAAGCTTTGAGTCCGAGTTCCCAGCTAAGGCGATAAGAGTCCGCAATCTCTTCTACGGTAGCTTCATTAGGAAGGTTGATGGTCTTGCTGATAGCTCCGCTGAGGAAAGGCTGACAGGCAGCCATCATGCGGATATGTCCGTGGGCATGGATAAAGCGCTGACCGATCTGACCGCACTTATTGGCGCAATCAAATACCGGCAAATGCTCTTCCTTAAGATGGGGGGCTCCTTCAACCGTCATGGTGCCGCATATGTAAGTGTTGGCTTCCTCGATTTGCTCATCCGTGAATCCCAAGGCCTCAAGGAAACTCCAGGTAAAGTCGTTGTATTGCTCAGGCGCGAAACCGAGTCTGTGCATACAAGGCTCACCCAAGGTGAAAACATTGAAAACAAAGCCTATTTCAAAGGCACTGGCCAATGCGGCATTGATTCTCTCAATTTCATTGGGAAGCAATCCTTTTTCGGAAAGGGAAATCTCATTGATGTGAGGAGCTCCTTTCAGACTGGCATGACCCTTGGCATAGTTGACGATATCCTCTATTTCCCTGGGACTATACTTGAGATTTTTCAGCGCCTGCGGAACGCTTTGATTGATGATCTTGAAATATCCGCCACCGCTGAGTTTCTTGAATTTAACCAGAGCAAAATCAGGCTCTACGCCGGTAGTATCGCAATCCATCACCAAACCGATGGTTCCGGTTGGAGCGATTACGGTAGTTTGTGCGTTGCGGTAGCCGTGCTTTTCCCCCAACTGAACTGCATCATCCCATGCGCGGGTGGCTGCTTTCAAAAGATAGTCGGGACAATATTTGGCATTGATACCCTGTGGACGGATCTCAAGACCCTCATAGGCGTCCATGGCATCATATGCAGCGGCGCGGTGATTGCGCATCACCCGCATCATGTGCTTCTTATTATCCGCATATCTGGCGAATGGGGAAAGGAATGAAGCCATTTCAGCCGAGGTCTTGTAAGCGATACCGGTCATGATAGCGGTGATGGCACCTGAGATACCTCTTGCCTCCTCACTATCGTAGGGAATGCCACTGACCATCAATAAGCTGCCAAGATTGGCATAGCCAAGACCCAGTGTGCGATAATCGAAACTCAATTGTGCCACCTCCTTGGAAGGGAACTGGGCCATGAGTACGGAAATTTCAAGTACCACGGTCCACAAACGGCATGTATACTCGAAGCTTTCCACGTCGAACCTGTTGTTGTCTTCATTGAAGAAACGACGCAGGTTGACGCTGGCAAGGTTGCAAGCGGTATTATCAAGGAACATGTACTCACTGCAAGGGTTAGACGCTCTGATAGGTCCTCCTTCGGGGCAGGTATGCCACTCATTGATGGTGGTATCGTATTGCGTTCCGGGATCGGCGCAGCGCCATGCGGCGTAGTTGATCTGGTCCCAAAGCTGGCGGGCCTTGATGGTTTTCATCGTACGTCCGTCGCTACGGGCCTTAAGTTCCCAGTCACCGTCAATGTCAACAGCTTTAAAGAAATCATTGGAGATTCGAACGGAGTTATTGCTGTTTTGTCCGCTTACGGTACGATAAGCTTCCCCTTCGTAATCGCTGGGGTATCCTGCCGCGATCAGTGCCGCCACTTTTTTCTCTTCCTCTACTTTCCAGCTGACAAAACTTTCAATTTCGGGATGATCGATATCAAGGCAAACCATTTTAGCTGCCCTGCGCGTAGTTCCACCACTCTTGATAGCTCCTGCAGCGCGATCGCCGATTTTCAAAAAACTCATCAGACCGCTGGAAGTACCGCCACCACTCAACTTCTCCCCTTCTCCGCGGATACTGCTGAAGTTAGTACCCACGCCGCTTCCGTATTTGAAAATTCTGGCTTCACGTAGCCATAGGTCCATGATGCCGCCCTCGTTCACCAAATCATCATCCACACTCAGGATGAAACATGCGTGAGGCTGGGGGCGCTCATAAGCGGAAGTGGATTTATGTAATTTGTTATCTCCGGGATCAACATAATAGTGCCCCTGAGGCTTGCCTGCGATTCCGTAAGCCTCATATAAGCCGGTATTGAACCATTGGGGGCTGTTGGGCACGCAGGCCTGATTCAAAATGGAGTACACCAATTCCTCATAGAAAACCCGGGCATCCATTTCGGTGGCGAAATAACCATAACGCTCTCCCCAGACTTTCCAGCAGTACGCCATACGATGTGCCACCTGCTTGACGGAAGTTTCCCTGCCGGTGGTACCATCGGGTTGAGGCACTCCTGCTTTACGGAAATATTTTTGGGCTAGAATATCCGTGGCAATCTGACTCCAGGCTTTAGGAACCTCCACATTATCCATCTGGAAAACAACTTCTCCTGATGGATTCTTGATAACAGAAGTCCTGTAATCATATTCAAACATATCGTAGGGACTGACGCCCTCCCTGGTAAATTGTCTGCTGAAGTGCAGCGCCTTTGGTATATCCTTTTTTCTCGCCATACAAGTTAATTTAATTAAGGGTTAGTAAAGTTTAGTAGGGAAGCGAAAATATTCCCCTCCTTTGAAGTTTCATATCCTGAAATATCAACAAACTGTGGAAAAAACTTCATTAATTTTAGGTGGGCCAAGCGGGGGCTGAATCTCAGGGTTTATAACCATTCGGTGAACAAAAAAACTTTTTTTTGATGCCTGAAAATTTGCAAAAATGGATAAAAATATCTAATCACTTTTGACTGCTGATTGAAACCCTTTGCCAGTCGGCATTTTTAATTTCATAACCATGGTAAATCAATGAAAACCGTTATCCAGCGTGTATCTCAGGCTTCGGTCACCGTGGATGGTACAGTGAAATCGGCCATAGGCAGCGGTTTGCTGATACTGGTCGGCATCGAAGATGCGGATCAATCGGAAGATTTGATTTGGCTGAGTCAAAAAATCATCCATCTCAGAATTTTTGATGACGAGAGCGGCGTGCCCAATTTGTCTGTCAGGGAGACGGGCGGGGACATCCTCCTGGTGAGCCAGTTCACCCTGCACGCCTCCACCAAAAAAGGTAACAGGCCATCCTATATGCGCGCCAGTAAACCTGATAAAGCCATTCCGCTTTACAGACAGCTGATAGAGCAGCTGCAACTAGATTTGGGAAAGAGCATCCAAACAGGCATCTTCGGAGCAGATATGAAGGTCTCACTCACGAATGACGGACCTGTGACCATCATCATCGATACCAAAAACAAAGAATAGTCAAAAAATGGAAAGCTTGAGCATCAAAGAGGCCCAACAAATGGTGGATGGGTGGATCAAAACCAAGGGTGTACGATATTTTCAGGAACTCACCAATCTCGGAATATTGATGGAGGAAGTAGGCGAACTTTCCCGGCTGATGGTAAGGTCTTACGGAGAGCAGTCCTTTAAAGAGAGCGACAAGGGTCGTGATATCTCCGATGAACTTGCCGATGTTCTTTGGGTATTAATTTGCCTGGCTAATCAGACCGGCGTGGATCTTACAGAAGCTTTTCGCCGAAACATGGAAAAAAAGGATAGTCGCGACTCCAAGCGACATTTGGAAAATGAAAAGCTGAACCCTGCTTCCCCCAATAGAGAGCCGTAAAGATTGATCAGCCCATTATCTTTGCAGCCTATGTCTCAAATAACCAATAACTTCCAGGAGATCATCTCCCATTGCAAAGAGTATGGATTCATTTTTCCATCCTCGGAAATATATGACGGTCTGAGTGCCGTATATGATTACGGACAAACAGGCTCCCAGCTAAAGAAAAACCTGAGAGACCATTGGTGGAAGAGCATGACTCAGATGCATGAGAACATCGTGGGGATCGATGCGGCGATTTTCATGCATCCGACTGTATGGAAGGCCAGCGGACATGTTGACAATTTCAGTGATCCCATGATTGACAACAAAGACAGTAAAAAAAGATACAGGGTAGATCATTTGCTGGAGGCCCATGCCGAAGAGATTAGAGAGAAAGGAGACGCCCCGGTAGCTGACCTTATCATAGAACAAATGGACAACTTGCTGGCTGCAGAAGATTACGCAGGACTGAAGAAATTGATCGAAGACAAGCAAATAAAATGTTCGGTCAGCAAGACCTGCAACTGGACCGATGTCCGCCAATTCAACCTGATGTTCAGCACCGAAATGGGAAGTGTAGCCGAGGCCTCTGATATCGTTTATCTGAGACCGGAAACAGCCCAAGGCATTTTTGTCAATTTCCTGAATGTGCAAAAAACAGGCAGAATGAAAATCCCTTTCGGGATAGCGCAAACCGGGAAGGCCTTCCGTAACGAGATCGTGGCAAGGCAGTTCATCTTCCGAATGCGCGAATTCGAACAAATGGAAATGCAGTTTTTTGTGAGACCGGGCAGTCAGAAAGAATGGTACGAATACTGGAAGGCTGAAAGAAAAAAATGGCATGAAAAATTAGGCATTCCTGCCGACAGGCTTCGATACCATGATCATGTAAAACTTGCCCATTATGCGGACGCAGCCGTTGACATCGAATTTGAATTCCCATTCGGATGGAAAGAGCTGGAAGGCATTCACAGCCGTACCGACTTTGACCTGAAGCAACATCAGGAGTACAGTCGCAAGAAAATGCAATATTTCGATAGCGATACCGGCGCGGATGGAAAACCCTATGGTAATTACATCCCTTATGTGGTGGAAACGTCCGTGGGACTGGACAGGCTTTTCCTTGCTGTGTTAAGTTTTTCCTACGCCAACGAAAAATGGACAAAGGAAGACGGAAGCGAGGACAGCCGGGTAGTAATGCGTTTCCCGGCGGCCATTGCACCGGTTAAACTGGCGATTCTGCCGCTGCTCAAGAAAGATGGTCTGCCTGAAATAGCGCGAGCGATCATGAATGATTGCAAGGGGCATTTCCAGTGCTTTTACGAGGAAAAAGATGCTATCGGCAAGCGATACAGAAGGATGGACGCCCTGGGCACTCCTTTTTGCATTACCATCGACCATCAGACAAAAGAGGATAATACCGTCACCATCCGTTACCGCGATGACATGAGGCAGGAACGAATTGCCGCAAGCGATATCAAAAATCTGATATTAGGTAAGATTTCCTGAAAACGGAATCATCCGTAGATTTCGAAATGAATTTGTTTTTTATCGTAACCCATCGCCTGGATACGTTCGCGTGCTTCGTCAATCATCCCCTTCCACCCGCAGAGAAAGAAAGAGGCGGCGGGTCGTTCCTCACATAATTCCTCATATACAGCATGAACATACCCTGTATGGCCCTCCCATTTCTCTCTTGAAAGGGTGGGATGATAATGAAAGCCCTTTTCCGACTGCAGCTTCGTCAGCTCTTCATGGTATAACAGATCTTCCCTTGTCCTGCAGCCGAAAACAAGATGTATGTTCTTGAAGGGGATGCCCTTGTTGAAAATATGCCTGATCATGCTGCGGAAGGGGGCGATACCGGTGCCGGTGCATATCAGAAAAAGATCTTCCGCAAGTTGTTCCTCTTTCAATATAAAAACTCCTTGTGGTCCACGCATAGTAAGCACACTGCCCTCCCTGATCTCATTGAAAAGATAGTTGGTGCCCAATCCATCTTTGCTCAAGACGATAATCAGCTCGAATTCACCGGTGCCATCCGGTGCTGAAGCGATGGAGTAGCTTCTCCATCGTTTATTGGGTTTTTCGTGTATGGGAAGGTCCAGCGTAACAAATTGTCCCGGCTTGAATTCAAAGTTTTCCGTACCCTCCACCCTGATGAAAAATCTGCGGGTATCCCTGGCCTCTTCGAGGATTTTGACGACAGTGCCTTGTATCCAGGGTAATAATGCCATGATTTGATTTGCTTACAAATGTAAGGTAAAACCATTCGGGGTTTATGCAGACAGCCTGTCGTATCTTTGCAGGGCGTGAATCTGGATGTGCTGAAGAATTATTACGCTAATGATTCCCGCTGTCAGGAGATAGCGGAACAGATTCTCGCGCCCCTGCCCTGCCGGATCAATCTTACAGGACTCGCAGGAAGCGCTTCCCAATTCGTTTTCAACTCCCTGTTCGCCCATCCCGGCCTGACCACCTTCAACCACCTTGTCATCATGAAGGATGCCGAGGAAGCGGCCTATTTCCACAACAGCCTTGAAAATGTCAGCAATGCGCTGGACCTTTTTTACTTCCCTTCCTCCTTCAAGAACAGGAAGAATTACAGAATGCTGAACAGCAGTCACGTGATGCTGAGGGCCGAAGCATTGACCCGTATTGCTTCGGGAGGCAAAAGAAAAGTAATCATCACCTACCCCGAAGCCATCTTTGAAAAAGTGGTGTTGCCGACGAAGCTGGCAGCGCAAATTATCGGAATCAAACAAGCGGATAACCTAGAGGTGAATGCCCTTCTTGAAAAATTAGTCGGTTACGGCTTTATCAGAACGGATTTTGTATATGAACCCGGGCAGTTCGCACTCAGAGGAGGCATCCTGGATATCTATTCCTTTGGCAATGAAAAACCCTACAGGATAGAGCTGTTCGGCAATGAGGTGGACAGTATCCGCATTTTCGATCCGGAAACGCAGCTTAGTGAACGGAAGTTGTTGCAGGTAAACATCATTCCGAACGTGGACACCCAGTTTGACACCGGAGAGAAATCCTCCCTGCCGGAATTTCTTGCCGGCAACCTGGTACTCTGGGTGAATGACAGTCAATTTCTCATGGAGAAGCTCGATTTGTGCAATGAAGATCTGGAGCTTTTTCTGCAAGCTTCTCCAACCAGGCCACCAGATATTTCCGGAGAGGAAGAGTTGAATATCAGGAACGAGGTCAGCGCATCCGACTTCCTTTCAGCGAAGGATATGGAGCGGGAAATCGGAAGGAACAATTTCATTGAATTCAGTGGTCGGGAACGACAAGGAGAAAACTCCATCCTGTTCAACACTAAAGAGCAACCTGCCTTCAACAGGCAGTTTGATTTACTGATCAAAGATCTAAAGTTGAGAGAAGGTAACGGTCATAACATCTTCCTGTTTGCCGAAAACCCCAAACAACTCGAAAGGCTTCATAGCATATTCACGGATCTTAAGGCGGAAGTGCAGGTCACGCCAATACCGGTATCCATCCATGAGGGATTCATTGACGAGGATCTCAAGCTAGTCTGTTATACCGACCACCAGATTTTCCAGCGCTATCATAAATACAAGGTGAAGCAGGCCTTCAGCAAAAACAAGGCACTTACGCTTAAAACCCTTCGGGAGCTTCAACCCGGCGATTACGTGACCCATATCGATCATGGCGTAGGAGTATACAGCGGATTGGAGAAGATAGAAGCCAGTGGTCGTCTACAGGAAGCCGTTAGAATCGTATACAAGGATGGGGACCTGCTATATGTTAACATTTCCTCCCTTCATAAAATCAGCAAATACAGCGGAAAGGAAGGCTCTGTTCCTAAAATGAACAAGCTGGGCAGCGACGTCTGGAGCAAACTGAAGGAAAAGACCAAGAAGCAGGTAAAAGACATCGCCACCGACCTGATCAGGCTTTATGCGCAGCGGAAAAGCATGGAAGGATTCTCCCACAGCCCTGACAACTATTTGCAAACCGAACTTGAAGCCAGTTTCATTTATGAAGATACCCCCGACCAGGCGAAGGCCTGTGAGGATGTCAAGCGAGACATGCAGAAACCTTCGCCGATGGACAGGCTTGTATGCGGAGATGTCGGCTTCGGAAAGACGGAAGTTGCCATCCGTGCGGCCTTTAAAAGCTGCTGCGATGGAAAGCAGGCTGCCGTGTTGGTACCAACCACCATCCTTGCCTATCAGCATTACAAAACATTCAGTGAAAGGCTTAGAGATTTCCCGGTGAAAGTGGATTTTATCAACCGCTTCAAATCCACCAAAGAAAAAAAAGAAACACTCAAAAAACTGGAGAAGGGTGAAATCGACATCATCATCGGAACCCATTCCCTGCTGGGTAAGGATATCAAATTCAAGGACCCGGGCATCATCATCGTGGATGAGGAACAGAAATTCGGGGTGGCGGCCAAGGAAAAACTGAAGCAGCTGCGTGCTTCCGTCGACAGCCTTACACTGACCGCCACACCCATACCAAGAACGCTACAATTCAGCCTGATGGGGGCGCGGGACCTCAGCATCATCAACACCCCCCCACCCAATCGGCAACCGATTCAAACGGAAATCGTGGCATTCAACGAAGACAATATCCGTGACATCATCTATTTCGAAACAGAAAGAGGAGGACAGGTTTTTTTCATCCATAACAGAGTGAAGGGACTCGCCGAAATGAAGACGCTGCTACAAGGACTATGTCCGGATCTCAGCATCGCCTTTGCCCATGGCCAAATGGAGGGAGACCAGCTGGAGGATACCATACTTGATTTCATAGACCGGAAATACGATGTGCTGCTATGTACCAATATCGTGGAGAGTGGCGTCGATATTCCGAATGTCAATACGATCATCGTGCATAACGCCCATCAGTTCGGATTAAGCGATCTGCACCAGCTGAGAGGAAGGGTCGGGCGTAGCAACAAGAAGGCATTTTGCTATCTGATTGCTCCTCCGCTCAGCACCTTGCCTCCGGACAGCAGAAAGAGGCTTAATACGCTGGAACAATACAGTGATCTTGGCAGCGGGTTCCAGATCGCCATGCGCGACCTGGACATCCGAGGCGCAGGAAATCTGCTGGGCGGTGAACAAAGCGGCTTCATCGCCGAAATAGGTTTTGAGATGTATCATAAGATCCTCGATGAGGCGATCAAGGAATTGAAGCGAAAAGAATTCAGGGAATTGTTCAGGGAGGAGATACAACAACAGGATGATTTTGTCAAGGACTGCAGCATTGATACCGATCTGGAAATTCTCATCCCCGATGATTATGTGGAGAGCATCACGGAAAGACTGAGCCTTTATTCAAGACTGGACAATTGCGAAACGGAAGAAGAATTGCATGGTTTCCATGAGGAACTCAAGGACCGCTTCGGACCCGTTCCCCCGGCTGCCGAGGACCTTTTCAACACAGTGAGATGCAGAAAGCTGGCAGTGGGACTCGGCTTTGAGAAAATGTTGCTAAAACAGGACACGCTGAAATGCTTTTTTGTACCTAATCCTGATTCACCCTATTTCCAAAGTGACACCTTCAACCGAATACTGCTGTTTCTGCAAAAAGAAACAAACAAAGGGAAATTGAAACAGGTGGGTAAACAAGGTTTATTGATAGTGGATGAAATCGACAGCATGACAACACTTTACAATTTTCTGAAATCCCTGCATGCCTTCTCCCTTCAATCCGCGCCACAAGCCTGATATTTCATGGACATAAAAAAAGGCCGCCGAAGCGACCTTTTTCTGTTGTGGAATTATTTTACCAGCCTTTTTTTGCAACTCCATCTTTGACGGCTTGCAGGGCTTTTTCTTCCGCGAGCATGGTAGTCATCTTGTTGCCTTTACCATCGTGACCCTGGGCCATGTAACCTCCTCTGGAAGTTTTGGTAATGACAGCATCCTGCATGGGAACATTTTTTTCTTTTGTCTTCATGCAATAGGCAGTTATCATTTTTGACATCTTTCTGGTTTTTTATGATGAAATGGATGTTCAGCCTCAAGGTAAGCTAATTCCGTTGAGATTGCAAAGTGCCGGAATGAGAATTTCCTGATCAGACATCAATCTTGGCATATTTGGCATGGGTTTCGATAAATTCCCTTCTTGGAGGAACTTCATCACCCATCAGCATACTGAAGACCCTGTCTGCCTCCGCGGCACTTTCCATGGTTACCTGTTTCAATGTCCTGGTGGCAGGATTCATGGTGGTTTCCCAAAGTTGCTCGGCGTTCATTTCTCCCAAACCTTTGTAACGCTGGGTGACAACCGATTCGTCTTTGCCCTGACCAAATCTTTTAATCAGCCCTTTTCTTTCCTCATCATTCCAGGCATACTCCTGGTCTTTACCCTTCTTTACCAGATAAAGCGGAGGTTGAGCGATATAAACATTACCCTGCTCCACCAGCTCTTTCATGTAACGGAAAATGAAAGTGAGGACAAGGGTTGAGATGTGACTTCCGTCCACATCCGCATCGGTCATGATGATCAACTTATGATATCTCAATCGGGAGGTATCCAGTGCCTTGGGATCTTCCGGCGTACCGATTTTCACTCCCAAAGCCGTGAACATATTCCTGATTTCCTCGTTATCGTAGATTTTGTGTTCAAGCGCTTTCTCCACGTTTAGGATCTTTCCCCTCAGCGGCAGGATGGCCTGAAAGGATCTGTCGCGTCCCTGCTTTGCGGTACCACCCGCAGAATCTCCTTCCACCAGGAAGAGTTCACATCTTGCAGGGTCCTTATCTGAACAATCAGCCAATTTACCCGGAAGGCCTCCACCGGTCAATGCGCTCTTACGCTGTACCATTTCCCTTGCCTTTCTGGCGGCAGCCCTTGCCTGTGCAGCCAGTATCACTTTCTGAATAATGGTCTTGGCTTCTTTAGGGTTCTCTTCCAGAAAGGCCTCCAGCACCTTGCTCAGGGTACTGTCAACAATGCCCATGACTTCATTGTTTCCCAACTTGGTCTTTGTCTGACCTTCAAACTGGGGTTCCGGAACTTTGACGGAAACAACAGCCGTAATACCCTCGCGGAAATCATCTCCCTCTATGGTGACCTTGGCTTTTTCGAACATGCCCTCTTTCTCACCGTAGTTCTTGAAAACGCGGGTGATGCTGCGTCTGAAACCGGCTACATGGGTACCTCCCTCTATGGTATTGATATTATTGACATAGCTGAAAATATGCTCCTGATAGCTTGCATTATAAATCATGGCCACTTCCACGGCGACATTGCTGTTTTCATCATGCCCGTCGCAGTATATTACCTTGGGTATCAAACCTTGCCGGTTGGCATTCTTATCCAGCATTTCCACAAACTCGATGATTCCTCCTTCACTGAAATAAGTTTTGGAATAAGTCTTTCCCTCTTCGTCCTTTTCGCGTTTATCGCTAAGCGTTATACTGATTCTTCTGTTGAGGTAGGCAAGTTCCCTGAGCCTTCCCTCCAGGATTTCACGGTTATATACGGTGACATTGAAAATAGAATCGTCAGGCCAGAAGGTCACTGTGGTACCGGTAGTTTCCGCCTCTCCTATTTCCCTGACGGAATAAAGAGGGGCTCCTTTCGAATACTCCTGCTCAAATAGTTTTCCTTCGCGCCTTACCTGCACATGAAGCTTTGTACTGAGTGCATTCACACAACTCACCCCCACGCCGTGCAAACCTCCGGAAACCTTATACGATCCCTTGTCGAATTTGCCGCCTGCATGCAGCACAGTCATCACCACTTCGAGGGCACTTCGATTCTCCTTGGAATGCATACCGGTGGGGATACCCCTTCCATCATCCTGTACAGTAATCGAATTATCCTCATTGATGGTCACTGAAATATTCTTACAAAAACCGGCCAGTGCTTCGTCAATGGAATTATCCACCACCTCGTACACGAGATGGTGCAAGCCCTTGACACCAATATCACCGATATACATGGCAGGGCGCTTCCGCACCGCTTCCAGTCCTTCAAGGACCTGTATACTGTCTGCACTATATGCGGCGGAGGACTGGGTAGGAATTTTCTCTGTTTCTGAACTCATGATCTTGCTTCCTGAAATCTTGATTTGACAAATATGAATATCCTGCAAATATACCGAAAAAAGACCCGGAATATGACAAAAATTAATCGAAAAAACAGCCTGAAAACCCTGCAAAACTTGAATTTCATGGAACACCCCCTTATTCGGGGAAATGACCGGAATATCAGCAATTCAAGGCAATGCTGCGGCGTTCATTTGTAACGGATATAATCAGCCAATCAGGAAAATAAATTAGGAATTATGACCAGGGTATCCTTATGTCTGACAGATAATTACCTGTTACCTTGAAAGGAAATTGGAAGGATAAGAATCAAGGAGTAAGAACCAATCCTGTCAATTCAGTTCAACCCAATTGTCCAGAGGGTCGGCTCCGACAAAGACATCTCCGTTGCATTGCAAGGGATAGGCATCCCTGAGCACTTTTGAAATAATCAGATCATCTCGCATCGATACCCCCCTTGCAACATATTCATTGAATAGGGCATCGGATAAGGCGCTGAAATAAGATATCATTCTTCCCTGACGTGTGGGGTCATTCACTATCAGGGCTACGTCTGACATGGTTTGCGACCCGATATGCGTGCCCAGTTCTTGCCCCTGGGTAACCTGTTCACCGACTTGAAGTGCCGCAACCAGATTAATATGAAAAATAATAATTCTAAATGCCGGAATCGAATCAGAAGCGATTTCAATCTTGGTGCCTGCCCACTCCTGCTCGACCCTTGTCACCTTGCCCGAAATCGGAGCGTATATCTTCACTCCGGCCCAATCAATTCCGGTCTGGGGCTCAAAATAATGTTTCATGCTCCTGCAATGCTCAAACGCGTCGGAATAATCATGTCCTACAGCCGATCTGAATTTAGAAATCCTGGCAATTTTGGACAAATCAATGAAATCATGCCTGATCATTTTTGGAACCCCCTTGACATCAATGTCCCATGTATCTTCCGTACTACCTGAAACACCCTTGTCCTTCTTACAACCCACACCGGGCAGGATTATCATGGCCATGGAAATCCATACAAGGCCTCTAAACCAAAGAGTTTTCATGTTCAAACTTTTAATGGTGAAAAGGTATGGATTAACGACCTGTCTGATTATTGATCCTACTCATTGACCCGGATGATAGTACTCAATTTGAGTTGACATGAAACGGACTCAACCAGTAAGCGCTAGCAAAAGCCGGCTTGAGTATCAGGCAATTGCTACCTGCCTGAACTATTTGCAATTCAGGTTATCTCACCCGAACCCACTCGCCCACTGAACGCCTGCCTGTCGATTACGGGGGAGGGTCCTTTTTCATTAACTTCGCGAACTTATTTTATGGGTAAAATCCCCGATATGTCAGCTGTTTACAAAGAATTTCAAAAACTTGACCTTCCCGGAATATGCTCGGAAACGCAGGAGTCATGGGACAAGTCAGGTGCATTTGAACAAAGCATCCATCTCAGGAAAGATGCCAGACCTTTTGTTTTTTATGAAGGTCCTCCAAGTGCCAATGGCATGCCCGGCATTCACCATGTCATTTCAAGAACACTTAAGGACCTGGTTTGCAGATACAAGACCATGAGGGGCTTCAGAGTGGCGAGAAAGGGCGGCTGGGACACCCATGGCCTTCCTGTGGAACTCGGGGTGGAAAAGCTGCTCGGCATCACCAAAGAGGATATCGGCAAAAAGATCTCCATTGAAGAATATAATGCCACCTGCAGAAAGGAAGTACTTAAATTCAAGGATAAGTGGGATGACATCACCCGTAAGATGGGTTACTGGGTGGACTTAAAAGACCCCTACATCACTTTTGACAACAAATACATTGAAACCCTCTGGTGGTGCCTGTCAGAGTTATACAAGAAGGGATATCTCTATCAGAGCGTAAGCATACAACCCTATTCTCCCGCAGCCGGAACGGGACTTTCCTCTCATGAACTGAATCAACCCGGAACCTACAAGGATGTGAAGGATACCAGTGCTGTAGCCATGTTCAAGGCTGTCAGCAATGAAAAGTCAAAGTTCCTGTTTGATGCCGCCGCCGGCCATGAAGTGTATTTCATGGCCTGGACCACCACACCGTGGACCCTGCCTTCAAATCTCGCCCTTACAGTAGGTGAAAACATTGATTATGTGCTGGTGGAAACCTACAACCCCTATTCACACCTACCCGTTACCGTTATACTGGCAAGAGATCTGCTGAATAAATATTTCAAGCCGGAAGCCGAAAACAGCGACTGGGACCCTGCCGACGAAAAAAAGCAGAGGATACCCTGGAGCATTAAACTAAGCTGCAAGGGCAAAGACCTGGAAAACCTTGCCTATGAACAATTGTTACCGTTTGATGCCAACCATATCGATAAGATCAGGGAGGTGACACCGGGAGCAGAACCCTTCAGGATCATCACGGGCGACTTTGTGACCACGGAAGACGGAACAGGGATTGTGCACACTGCTCCCGCGTTCGGAGCGGATGACTTCAGGGTAGGTAAGAAAAACAATATCGGCATTCTGACACTGGTGGACAGGGAAGGAAAATTCGTGGAGGGATGCGGTGAATACAGCCATCGGTTCGTTAAGAACTATAAAGACGATAAAGATTTTGCCGATGTGAACGTGGATATCTGTATCAGGTTAAAGAAGGAAAATCGTGCATTCAGGGTTGAAAAATATGAACATAGTTACCCTCACTGCTGGCGTACGGACAAGCCTATCATCTATTACCCCCTGGACGCATGGTTCATCAGAACCACAGCAGCAAGGGAAAGAATGGTGGAACTGAACAAGACTATCAACTGGAAGCCTGCCAGCACCGGAAGCGGAAGGTTCGGAAACTGGCTGGAGAACATGGTTGACTGGAATCTGAGTCGCAGCCGGTTCTGGGGAACACCCCTTCCCATTTGGAAAACAGAAGATGGCGAAGAAGAAGTTTGCATCGGAAGCATAGACGAACTTAATACTGCAATTCGCGAGGCGAACAGGCTATTGGGAGGAGACATCAATAAGAATTATTTACATGAAGGGATATTGGATCTGCATAAACCCTTCGTGGATGAGATCATACTTGCCAGTCCATCAGGAAAACCCATGAAGCGGGTGCCGGATCTGATTGACGTATGGTTTGACTCCGGAGCCATGCCTTATGCCCAATGGCATTTCCCTTTTGAAAATAAAGACACTTTCAAGGAAAATTTCCCTGCCGACTTCATTGCAGAAGGAGTCGATCAGACCAGAGGGTGGTTCTATACCCTTCATGCCTTAGCCGTATTATTGTTCGACTCGGTGGCCTACAGGACTGTTGTAAGCAATGGACTGGTGCTGGATAAGGCTGGCAATAAGATGAGCAAGCGTCTGGGAAACGTAGTAGATCCTTTCCTGACCATTGAAAAATACGGCGCCGATGCCACCCGCTGGTACCTCGTCACCAATGCCTCCCCTTGGGATAATCTGAAGTTTGATGAGGATGGCATCAGGGAGGTCCAGAGAAAATTCTTCGGAACTCTTTATAACACCTATCAGTTTTTTGCATTGTATGCCAACGTGGATGGATTCAACTACAAGGAGGCAACCATTCCGGTAACTGAAAGACCTGAAATGGACCGTTGGATACTTTCATCTTTGAACAGTCTGATTCAAACCGTTCAGGAAGCTCTCGACAATTATGAACCCACCATGGCCGGAAGGGCCATTGAGGATTTTACGGACGCCCAGCTCAGCAATTGGTATGTGCGCCTTTGCAGAAGGAGATTCTGGAAAGGAGAATATGAGCACGATAAAATATGCGCCTATCAAACCCTTTACGAGTGCCTGGAGACCATCAGCCGGCTCATGGCGCCCATCGCCCCGTTCTTCTCTGACTGGATGTTTGGCAATTTGAATCAGGTGTCTTCAAGACTGAAGGTTACGTCTGTCCATCATGCGGATTTTCCGGCTGCAGATCCAACCATGGTCGATTCCGCTCTTGAAACCAGAATGCGTTTGGCCCAGGATGCCTCCTCCCTGATTTTGTCTATCAGAAAAAAAGTGAATATCAAAGTAAGGCAGCCATTGCAGAAAGTATTCATCCCTGCCATGACCGAACAAATGAAGGACGATATCCGTTTGGTGGCGGACATCATCAAATCCGAAACCAATGTCAAGGAGATTGAAATCCTGAACGCCGATAATGATTTTATCAGGAAAAAGGCGAAAGCCAATTTCAAAACACTTGGCAAAAAGCTTGGACAGCATATGAAATGGATGGCCGGGGTGGTTGAGAGGATGGATAATACTGAGATTGAAAAAGTTCTTCGTGGTTCCTATTCTTTGCCTTCACCCGAATCGGATGGCACAAGCTTTGAGATCAATGCAGAGGATATCGAGGTATTCACTGATGATATTCCGGGATTCGAGCTGGCAACGAAGGGAAGCCTAACCGTAGCATTGGATATTACTGTATCTGAAACGCTCAAACTGGAAGGTGACGCGAGAGAACTGATTAACAGGCTTCAAAATATCCGAAAGGAGAGCGGGTTGGAGGTTACTGACCGAGTGTTGGTAACCATCAGCGAAAATCCGCTACAGACGTCCTTTTTGGAATATAAGGACTATATTTGCCGCGAAATTTTAGCCGATTCTATTGAGTTTGTACCCGAGTTATCAGATGGAAACCTAGTAGAAGTGAATGATATTCAATTTAAAGTGAACGTTTTTAAAAACAAGGTGTAGATATGGCCTCTCCGAAAAAAGCCGCCAAACCGGCTGCGAAAGCAAAAAAGACAGCTCCTGCTAAATCGAAGGTTGTTAAAAAGCTGGAAAAAAGCAAGCCGAAGCCGGCTGCAAAATCCAAAACAGCCTCTAAATCAGTAGCTAAGAAGCAGGCAAAACCTGCCGTAAAACCGGTAAAAAAGGTTGCTTCAAAACCTGTAGCTAAGGCAAAGACCGTAGTAGCAAAAAAATCAGTTGCGAAAAAACCGGCTGCCTCCTCCAAGGCCGCTGCCTCCAAGTCAGCTCCCTCTAAGGTAGCTCCTGCCAAAAAGGTAGCTGTAAAGGCGCCGGTCAAACCTCAACCCAAGGTAGTTGCTAAACCCGCGGTCAAAGCTCCTGCAAAAGCGGAAGCCCCCAAACCTGTCCAAGGCAAAACCAAGGCACCTGTTAAGCCTGAGGCTGCAAGGCCTGCAGCTCCTAAACCGGTTTCGGTAGTTCCTGTGGCAAAAGCTGCGGCAGCTAAAAATGTCAGGGATATCAAAGTAGCTCCTGCCAAGCCGGTAGCCATACCCAAAATCAGCACCAAGACTGTAAAAAAATATCAGCCTGATTTCACAAGATCAGTACTGGATCAGCCTAAGGCAGACCCCGGTGCTCCGATTGTGAAATATAGCGACTCCGAACTGACTGAATTCAGGGAGCTGATTCAAAGGAAACTGGAACTGGCAAAAAAAGAGCTTTCCTATTTACAGGGCCTCATCACCCGCAAGGATGAAATGGGAGGAGACGAAGCAGACAACCGCTACATGACCATGGAGGACGGAAGCCTGAGCATGGAAAGGGAGCAACTGAGTCAAATGGCCAGCAGACAAATAACATACATTGATCATCTTGAAAAAGCCCTGATGCGAATTGAAAACAAGACTTATGGAATTTGCAGGGTTACCGGAAAGCTGATAGACAAGGCCAGGCTGAAGGCAGTGCCCCACGCCACGCTTAGTATAGAAGCCAAAATGAGCATGAAAAAATAATACCTGAGCTTATTAGACATAAACGGAATGAATCGATTCATTCCGTTTTTTTTTGCCCTTGTCATACCAATTCCTGCATATCCACCAGTTTTTTATAAATGCCGTTCAGCGCGATCAGGGTCTCATGAGTTCCCTGTTCAGCGATCCTGCCTTTCTGCAACACGACAATTTCATCAGCATGCCTGACGGTGCTGAGTCTATGGGCAATTACTATGGAGGTACGATTGGTGGTGAGTTTGTTTATAGCATCCTGAACGAGCCGTTCACTTTCAGTGTCTAACGAGGAGGTAGCCTCATCCAGAATAAGAATATCAGGATTACGCAATACCGCCCTTGCAATGGTGAGTCTTTGCCTTTCCCCGCCGCTCAATTTCATGCCACGCTCACCAATGACGGTATCATATCCCATTTCCTTACCCAGGATGTATGATTCTGCATTGGCAACTCGTGCTGCTGTTTCAATCAGGTTGCGATCCGCTTCCTCCATTCCGAGGGAAATATTGTTGGCTATGGTATCATTGAATAATATCGGCTCCTGGGTGACTATTCCCATATGTTTTCTGATGGAAGCGATGGAATATGCTTTTATATTGATTCCATCTATCAGCACCTCCCCTTCTGTTGCATCAATGAATCTGGGAAGCAGATCGGCCAAAGTGCTTTTCCCGGAACCGCTGCTACCGACTATGGCAATGGTTTTACCCTTAGGAATCGTCAGATTGATTTCTCTTAGCACCGTCTTATCCTCATAGGAAAAACTCAGATTCTTAAGCTGGATGGACTCTTTGAATTCATGCAGCAAAACCGGATCGGCTGGCTCACTTATGGTGACCACTTCCTGAATCAGCCCTTCTATCCTTTCAATGCTGGCAGCACCTTTTTGAATATTATACGATGCATTGGACAATGCCTTCAAAGGTTGTATCAGTTGAGAAAAAATGGCGATGTAGGCGATGAAATCCCCGGCGCTCATGGTCAGGGACGGATCACCGGTGAGGACAAGCCTTCCTCCATACCAAAGTATGCATAATACCGCACTGACGCCTAAGGCTTCTGAAACGGGACCCGCAAGGTCTCGCCTTCGATTGGCCTTATTTTTCAAATGGAACAGGACCTCATTTTCCTCGTTGAACCTGGCCAGGATGCGTTTTTCCGCATTAAAGGCCTTGATGATCCTGATACCGCCCAATGTTTCTTCGATAGTGGAAAATATCCTGCCGAACTGATCCAGCACCTGCCTGTTTTCCTTTTTAAGAGAACCACCGATTCTTCCCAATATGAAACCGGAAACCGGAAGAAAAACAAGTAAGAATAAAGTGAGCTGAGGACTTAATATTACCAGGTAAATCAAATAAAATATGATAGTGACGGGTTCCTTCACGACCGACTCCAAAGCGCTGATGGTTGAGCCTTCCACGTCGGCGAGATCATTGGACATCCTGCTCATGACATCCCCTTTTCGCTTTTCGGTATAGTATCCGATGGGTAAACACATGAGCTTTTGATACATGCCGCTTCGCATCTGATTCACAATGCCGTTTCTGATAGGATTCAGTATGTAAAGGCTCAGATAGAAAAAAAGATTTTTAAGCAGGATGGAAAAAAAAACCAACAGGCAAATGAACATGAGAGCCTTCACCTCGCCACCCGGACCACGAAGCATATCGCTAATCAGCCATTTGAGATTGTTGATCAGGTTGAATTTGCTTGCTCCTTCAACGGACATCATGGAGATCATCTGCTCTTGCCTGAAAATCAACATCAGGAAGGGGCTCAGGAGTCCCAAAGACACCACGCCGAAAATAGCGGAAAGCACGTTGACCAGAAAATAACCCGTTATAGGACCGGGATATCCTTTCAAGTATCGGAAAACAGTGGAGAGACTCCTCATCAAATGAAAATATTAAGCTGACTTATCTCGGCAAAGTAACTAATTTTACCTGTACTAAAATTATCACATGCAGGAAGGTAAAAGGCAAAAGCAGGTTGCCGCCGTGCTGGAGGAGGCGCTCAATGACATTTTCAGAAGAATTGGCCTGAATATGATGGGCGGAGGCATGGTCTCCATTTCTTCCGTAAAAATCACCCCCGATCTTTACGAAGCGAGAGTTTACGTGAGCTTTTACAAGATTGAGGATACAGCTGCGGCATTAAAGCATATAGAGGACAAGGCATGGGAAATCAAAAAAGAACTTACCCAAAGAGTGAGGCATCAGTTGAGAACAATGCCGGTGCTGTCCTTTTTCATTGATGATACGCTGGAATATGTCGACCGCATGGAAAAATTATTCAAGGAGATCAAGGAAGGAGAGGAAAAAAAAATCGAATAACCCTTACCGTTATTTTCCAAGATGTATATCACTTTCGCCTGGCGCTATTTCAAAGCCAAAAAATCGGCCAAGGCCATCAACATCATTTCATGGGTGACCATGCTCGTCATCGCGTTCACCACCTGCTGTCAGATCCTCGTGCTAAGCGTGTTCAACGGATTTGAAGGGCTGGTGCAGTCTCTCTACTCCTCCTTTTATTCCGACTTAAGAATAAGTCCGGCCAGAGGAAAAACAATCGAGCTTGACAGCAACCAGCTAACCATGATCAGAAAGAACGGAATGATCCGCGGAATTTCCATGATTGCGGAAGAAAAGGCTTTACTCAAACATGAGAACGGTCAATTGGTAATTACCCTCAAAGGTGTGGATGAGAACTTCCACCAGGTGAGCGGCGTTCCGGCGCACATGGTAAAAGGCAGTTTCAATACAGGCAACTCCGAAGATCCGGGAATGGTTGTGGGTTTGGGCTTGCAGCAAACCGCAGGAATTTCCCTGGAAGAATCGGCCCCGCCTCAGATGTTCACCGTGATCTTGCCACGATTCAGCAGGAGCGATACCGATCCGCTTTCCATGCTCAGCGAGGCGAACTTATCCGCGACGGGTGTTTTTTCGATTCAACAGGAATTCGATAACAATTATGCGATCACTGATATCGATTTCGTGAAAAATATGATGCAGCTTAACCCGCATGAATACAGCGCTGCAGAAATCCGCCTTACTCAAACGGCAGATCCCGAAAAAGTAAAGAAATACCTGGAAACATTACCCGGAAAGAATTTCAAGATACAGACCCGGTTTGAACAAAATGAAAGTCTTTTTAACAGCATGAGAATGGAGAAGTGGGCCATTTTCGCCATCCTGACCCTCATACTTATCATTGCAGCCTTCAACATGATTTCAGCATTGACCATGCTTGTTCTTGAAAAAAAGCAGGACATACAAATTCTGAAAGGCATGGGGGCTACAAAATCAAGGATCCGGGGGATATTTCTTAGTGAAGGTCTGCTATTGGGGGCTCTTGGTTGCTTCCTGGGCATCACTCTTGCTACCGCGATTTGCCTGCTGCAATTGAAATACAAAATAATACCACTTCAGGGCGGGGCTTTCCTGATTGATTATTTTCCGGTGAAAATAATGGCACGGGATTTCATTTTGGTAAGCGCAACCGCCTTATTTATCACTATTGGTGCATCCTGGATACCATCCGGAAAAGCGGCCAACCAACCTTTCAGATTGAATCAGTAATCTCCTATGGTTTCCGGAAGCTGTGCAAGCGCCCTCGACAGCTGTTCATCATTGGGTGCTATTCCGTGCCATTCATGGCTACCTTCCATGAATTCAACACCCTTGCCCATTTCGGTATGCATGATAATGGCAACCGGCTTTCCTTTACCGGTAAGAGATTGAGCCTTGCTCAAGCCCTGCCTTACCGCCTCCACGTCATTTCCTTCCATGGAAATAACCTCCCAACCAAAAGCTGAAAATTTAGCTCCGAGATCGCCCAAACCCATTACCTGGTCGGTAGAACCGTCTATCTGCTGCCCATTATAGTCAATGGTGGCAATCAGATTATCTACCTTTTTATGCGCAGCGAATAATATAGCCTCCCAGTTTTGACCCTCATCCAATTCCCCGTCACCATGCAAGGAATAGACCAATCGCTCGTCTCCATTGTATTTTTTAGCAAGAGCGGCACCCACCGCCACACTGAGACCTTGTCCAAGGGATCCGCTGGACATACGCACACCCGGAAGTTTTTCATGCGTTGTCGGATGCCCCTGTAATCTGCTGTTGATTTTTCTGAAAGTGGAAAGCTCACTGACAGGGAAATATCCACTGCGGGCAAGCACACTGTAAAAAAGAGGTGAAATATGACCATTGCTTAAGAAGAAAATATCCTCCCCTTTGCCATCCATATCAAACGAAGGATTGTGCCTCATGACGTCAAAATACAATACCGTCAGAAAATCAGCACATCCCAGTGAACCCCCGGGATGTCCGCTTTGTACAGCGTGAACCATCCTAACAATATCTCTTCTGACCTGAGTGGCAATTTCCTGAAGACTTGGCATGATTTTTATTTACTTATTTGTGCAAACCTAATTATTCCTAGAGAAATCAATGAATTGATAAGTAACAAATTTTGGGTAATGGTTTTTCATAATATTTTGAAAGACATTGGAATTACGATTTATTATTGTTATCTTTCGAAAACAGAACAATTGGTTTATATTGTATAATATTGCAAAGCGTATCTTAATAAAGACCAAACATGTTTGAACTTACCCTCTCAACCACTGTATCCTTTTTGATTACTTTTTTCGCCATTCCTGTGATCATTCAGGTCGCAAAGGAGAAAAAATTGTTTGATGAGCCCGGGGAAAGAAAAATCCATAAGCGGGTCATTCCCACCCTGGGTGGACTCGGAATTTTCGCCGGTTTTCTGATTTCCTTCCTGTTAACTTCACCCTATCAAGGTCATTTTGATATTCAGTACACTACGGCAGCCATGCTTGTCATTTTTTTTCTAGGCATAAAGGATGATATCGTAGTGCTTTCAGCCTCAAAAAAGTTCATCGGACAATTGTTCGCATCCCTCATTCTGGTCACGATGGGAGGAGTTTACATCGACAATATGCACGGATTTTTGGGAATCTATGAACTCCCGACGTGGGCCAGCATTTCCCTTTCAGTATTTACATTGCTGGTAATAACCAATTCATTCAACTTGATTGATGGAATAGATGGATTGGCCGGAAGTCTGGGAGTCATAGCCTGTTTCTTTACCGGATCTTATTTCTTCCTGAACGGCGAGCCCGGGCTGGCGGTCATGGGCTTTGCGCTGCTGGGTAGCCTGGTCGCATTCCTGTACTACAACATTTCTCCGGCAAAAATATTCATGGGTGATACCGGTTCGCTGCTCATCGGTATGATCAATTCAATCTTGATCATTGAATTCATCAATTATGCACCATCACCCTCATCGATATACTCTATACAGGCAAGTCCTGCTATCGGTTTCGCCATCGTCATGATGCAGCTGATTGATACGCTTCAAGTATTTTTTGTCAGGCTTCTTAACAGAAAATCACCCTTCAAACCTGATCGAAACCATATTCACCACTATCTGCTTGACCTTGGATTTTCTCACAAGAAATCCTGCCTCATCATCGCATCGCTGAATGTGATGTTCATTGCCATGTCCCTCTCCCTTTCACATCTGGGCACTTCGGTCGTTATCGGAGTACTGCTTGGCGTAGGACTAACAATAACCAGCCTGATTTACTCCATCAGACAAAGAACAATCAGGAATCGAGAGAATGCCGGCAGCAACAATGCTGAAATCATTAGTCCTGCAGGAATTTTCACATTCGTTCCCACAGCAGATCCCCTGGAAATGGAATAATATCCATGAGTAGAGTTTCCCCACGTTGACCGAGAGGTGAATTTATGTAGGGCATATTTTCTACATTTGCCTTCCAATCGGTTAATTATGAACGATAGTTTACAATCCATTCTTTCTGGCACTTCGGCTTCCATGGTCAAAGCCATCAGTCATCTTGAAGCTGAGTTGACAAAAATCAGAGCCGGAAAAGCCACGCCCGCTATCTTGGATGGTATCATGGCTGAATATTACGGCAATCCCACACCCCTTAACCAGGTTGCCAATATTTCAGTGCTGGACGCCCGAACCATTTCTCTGCAACCATGGGAAAAGTCAATGTTACAGGCCATCGAAAGAGCCATCATTGCGGCCAATATCGGAATCAATCCACAGAATGACGGAAATGTGATCAGACTTTATCTTCCACCGCTTACGGAAGAAAGAAGAAAGGAACTGGTAAAGCGTTGTAATGCGGAAGGAGAACAGGCCCGGGTATCCGTAAGAAATATCCGCAGGGATGCCATTGAGCATATTAAGAAACAGCAAAAAGACGGTGTCAGTGAGGATGAATGCAAGGATGCTGAAAAAGAGGTACAGGAAATCACCGACAAATACATTCACCTGGTGGAAAAACACCTCGAAGCCAAGGAAAAGGAAATCATGGCTGTTTGATGCATCATTCAGGATCTGCAGCACCACAAGCCAAGGCCGCATATGCAAATATTCCCTGTCCAAGACAAGAAAGACGAACAACTATTCATAGAGGCAGGTCTTCATGTATACAAGAATGATCCCAACTACATCCGCCCTCTCGACAAGGATGTGCTGGAAATTTTTGATCCGGCTCTCAATAAGGCCTTCAGAACGGGAAAGACAATGCGGTGGGTGCTGACTGATGACGAGGGCATACCATCCGGTAGAATTGCCGCCTTTGTAAACAAGAAATACAAAAACAAGGGTGACGATTTTCCTGTTGGTGGCATCGGATTTTTTGAATGCATCCATAAACAGGAATTTGCAGATTTACTTTTTGATAATGCCCGGCATTGGCTGCTTCAACAGGGTGTCCAGGCCATGGACGGACCCATCAATTTCGGGGAAAGAGATCGTTTCTGGGGTCTGCTGATAAAAGGATTCCAAGCGCCCCTGTACTGCATGAACTATAATCCATCCTACTATTTGGAACTTTTTGAGAACTACGGATTCAAGCTTTTTTATGAGCAAATCTGTCTGGGGCTTGATCCCAAACAGCCACTGTCCGAAAAAATCATTGACCGTCACGCCAAAATCGCTTCCGAGACCGGTTTTACCGTTAGAAATATTCAAAAAAGCAACCTTTCAAAATATGCTTCGGATTTTGCCGAAGTCTATAATAAAGCCTGGGCAGGTCACGACGGACTGAAGCAAATGAGCAAGGAACAGGTGCTGATCCTGTTTAAAAAAATGAAACCGGTGATGGATGAACGTATCATCTGGTTTGCCTATCATCATGACAAGCCCATTGCTCTTTTCGTAAATCTTCCTGATATTAATCAGTGGATTGGCAAACTCAATGGCAAATTCGGTCTGATACAGAAATTGAAATTCTTATGGCTGAAGAAAATCGACCCTTGCAGGAAATTCACCGGTCTGGTTTTCGGCGTCGTACCTGAATGGCAGGGCAAGGGTGTTGACGCCTTCCTAATTGGCGAAGCCCATAAAATGATCAGTAAGCCTATCCTCCCCTATCAATCTTATGAGATGCAATGGATTGGCGATTTCAACCCCAAAATGTTGAATGTGGGCCAAGGGCTGGGAGATGTATATCCGACTCGAATCCTGGCTACCTACCGTTACCTCTTCGACAGAAGTGCACCCTTTAAAAGACATCCGCCAATAAATTGATTTTTTAAGGTTCGGAAATTGGAATAGTTTTGTCGGGAGGGTTATCCATGGACACATTCATAGTTTCAGCCAGAAAATACAGGCCGCAGAATTTCGCTTCCGTGGTGGGGCAGCAACATATTACCACGACGCTGAAAAATGCCATCAACCAAAATCAGCTGGCGCATGCCTTTTTGTTTTGCGGACCCAGAGGCGTTGGAAAAACAACCTGTGCCCGTATCTTGGCCAAAACAATCAATTGTGAAAAAAGAGGCAAGGAGGGGGAGGCATGCAACAAATGCAACAGTTGCGTTTCTTTTGACAACGGAACCTCTTTCAACATACATGAATTGGATGCCGCCTCCAATAATTCGGTCGATGATATTCGAACACTCACTGAACAGGTACGTTTCGCTCCGCAAGCAGGCAAATACAAGGTCTATATCGTGGACGAGGTGCACATGCTCAGTTCCAGCGCATTCAATGCTTTCCTGAAAACGCTTGAAGAGCCGCCCCCGTTCGTTATTTTCATTCTCGCCACCACGGAGAAACACAAGATCCTTCCAACCATCCTGAGCCGCTGCCAGATTTTTGATTTCAAAAGGATCACCAATCAAGATACAACCGATCATCTGAAGGAAATTTGTAAGAAGGAAGGTATTGAGGCGGAAAGCACGGCCCTGCACCTCATAGCCCAAAAAAGCGAAGGTTGTCTCAGGGATGCCCTGAGTATCCTGGACAAGATTGTCAGCTTCACCAGTGGCAAGGTCACCTACAATAACACGCTGGAACACCTCAACATTCTGGATGAGGATTATTATTTCAGGCTGCTGGATATGATGATGCAGCAAAATGCAACAGATGCATTGCTGTTATTCGACGAAATCAACCAAAAGGGATTTGAACCGGATACCCTGCTGGAAGGGATGATGGAATGTATCCGGAATATCCTGGTAAGCAAGGACCCCAAAGCCTCCGCTTTGCTGGAAACAGCGGAGGAGTTCAAGCCCAGATACCTGAAGGCAGCCAATGATATTTCCGCAGGCTGGCTGCTGGCCTCCCTGAATCTATTGAGTGAGGCATCCATCCAGATAAAACAGTCCAGAAATAAAAGACTCTTTATCGAGCTATTGCTTATCAAGCTCGCATATTTGAACCAGGCGATCGAACTTACAACGGGGGTTGACTCTCCCGCAAAAAAAAAATTGATTGATCGAAAAAGTCCGGTCGCATTCAGGAATATTGGCAATATTGTTCCCCTTCAGACAAAAACCGCTCCTATCGTTGTTCCAAAGCAGAAAACAGAGCCATCAGGTGCCGTTTTATTGATGGAAGAGGTCTCAAAGGTGGCTAAGCCAATAGAAAAATACGAGTCTGCCGATTCAGTCAATCCCGCGGCCCCTTCCATTTCTCTCGGACGACTTGCGAAAATCAGGCAAAAAATAGTTGAAAAAGAGGGTGAAACCGGCCTTTCGGCACTGCCGATGGATGAAACCAACGTTAAAATTGCCTGGCAGGTATTCGTCAGCAGACTGGATGAAAACAAGTCCCATTCGGCGTCTAGTAACTTCAGAATGGCCGAGCCAAGGCCCGGAAATGAGCAGCATATCCTGGAAATCCACCTGGAAACGGATTTTCAAAGAAAATTCATAGAAGCGGAAAGAAATGAGCTGCTGAGCCATCTCAGACAGTATTTCAACAACCCACGCATCGCGATTGAATTCCATGTATCGCCTTCTTCCCCTGTGGAAGAGGGTCCGAGGACGCTCACCTCCCGCGAGCAATACAATCAAACAGCCGAAAGATATCCCATGGTCAGATTATTGAAGGAGCGGCTGCGGCTTGAAATAGATATCTGAAACTCCCTCCCTGCCTTATTTTTTTTTATTTTAATTTCGCCCATTAATATTTGACAAGCTATGGCAGAATTGATTCGCATGCCGAGGATGAGTGATACGATGACCGAAGCGGTTATCGTGGCCTGGCATAAGAAAGTGGGTGATAAGGTTAAGCCCGGAGACGTACTGGCAGAGGTGGAAACAGACAAGGCCACCATGGAGCTGGAAAGCTACAACGAAGGCACCTTGTTATACATCGGAGTGGAGAATGGAAAGGCTGTGGCAGTGGACGGCGTATTGGCCATCGTTGGAAAAGAGGGAGAAGATTATAGCGCCCTGTTGAATGCGGCAGCTAAACACGGACAGGCTGCGCCTGCCAATAACGCATCTGTGCAACCTGCTCAGGTAGCTAACCCTCCCGCTGCTGCGGCTGAAAAAACGACAGGCGAGCAATCGTCAGCTGTGCTTCCGGAAGGCGCCAAAGTGATAAGAATGCCTTTGTTAAGCGATACCATGACTGAAGGCAAGATCGTCCAATGGAATAAAAAGATTGGAGATAAAGTCAAAGCGGACGATGTCCTGTGTGATGTGGAAACAGACAAGGCTACCATGGAAGTGGTGGGGTATGAGGAAGGAACTCTCTTGTTTCAGGGGGTGGAGGCCGGAAAAGCCGCTAAGGTGAACGAAATCATTGCCATTGTAGGTAAACCGGGTACGGATGTAAAGGCCTACGTGGAAGCTCAGAAAAGCCTCCCGGCTGCTGCATCTGCTCAGCCAGCCTCCACTATAGTCACAGCTCAACCCTCAGCAACTATTCCGGCAGCTCATGCTGCATCCACTCCGGTGATGGCAGTATCAGAAACGGACGGAAGGATCAAGGCCTCGCCACTTGCACGCAAAATGGCGAAGGAAAAAGGAATAGATCTCAAGCAAATTCATGGCAGCGGTGACAGTGGCCGAATCACCAGGAAAGATGTAGATGGTTACACTCCTTCAACAACTTCAGTCTCTCCCATGGTTACTCCCTTCGTTCCGCAGGCAGGCGGTGAAGGTTATATTGACCTGCCTCTCTCTCAAATGAGGAAAACGATTGCGAGAAGACTTTCAGAAAGTAAATTCAGCTCTCCGCATTTCTACCTCACCATGGAAATCAATATGGATCAGGCAGTATCGCTAAGAGAATCCATCAACAAAGCCAACCCCATCAAGGTTTCCTTCAATGATTTTGTCATCAAGGCTTGCGCCATGGCCCTGGTCCAGCATCCTGCGGTAAACAGCAGCTGGATGGGAGATTTCATCCGGCAAAATCGGCACGTACATATAGGCTCCGCGGTGGCGATACCGGAAGGACTCATTGTTCCCGTGATCAAATTCGCCAACCAAAAATCACTTGTGCAAATCGCTGCGGAAGCAAGAGAATTATATGGCAAAGCGCGCGACAAGAAACTGGATCCACAGGAATTCTCCGGTAATACTTTCACGATTTCCAATCTCGGAATGATGGATATTGAAGAGTTCACCGCCATCATCAATCCGCCTGACAGTGCCATTCTTGCGGTGGGTAAAATCAAGGAGGTCGTAGTCAAAAAAACTGAAGGATTCGGCGTGACACAGGTAATGAAGATTACCTTGAGTTGCGACCACAGAAGCGTTGACGGTGCAGTAGGTGCGGCATTCCTTCAGTCCGTAAAACTAATTCTCGAAAATCCTGTTTCGATGCTGCTTTGAGTAGCCCATGCAAAAGATTATTTTTTTCGATGGTATCTGCAATCTTTGTAACGGGTCTGTCCAATTTGTGATAAAGCATGACCCTGACGAGAAATTCCTATTCGCCTCCTTTCAGAGCGATTCAGGAAGAAATGTGGCAGCCATGTTCGGAATTGATGCGGACAAGACAGATAGCTTCGTATTAATCAGCGAGGGAAAGAAATACTTCAAATCCACCGCTGCTCTGATGGTCATTGCAGAGTTATCTGGACCTGTAAGATTGCTTTCCATTTTCAGATTCTTACCTGAATCCTGGAGAAATCGGATCTATGACTGGGTGGCCAAAAATCGATACCAATGGTTTGGCAAGAAAGATAGCTGCATGGTTCCGACGGAAAATTTGCAAAAAAGATTTCTGTGAAAACGAAAAAGCCGACTCTGGTATTGGGGGCTTCTGAAAAAGCCGACAGGTACAGTTACCGAGCGGTAAAAATGTTGCTTGCTCACGGACATCCTGTCCGGGCGATTGGCAGAAGAAAAGGTTCAATAGACGGAATCATCATTGAAACGGAGCCGAAAATTGCTGAAGAAATAGATACTTTGACCCTTTATCTGAATCCCCAAAACCAAAAATCATATTACGATTTTATTGTAACCTTGAAGCCGAAAAGGATTATTTTCAATCCCGGAACAGAAAATTCTGAGTTGGCAGATATGGCAGAATCAATTGGTATTCAATGTCTTGAGGGCTGTACGTTGGTCATGCTACAGACCGGGCAATATTAATTTTCCGATTTTATCACAATAACCGAAAGGGTGTTGCGTTTATAGTTCTGTAATACGGATCTAAAAACCAATACCATGAAACCATTCTCATCTGCACTTGGGGCATTTATTATTGTCTTATTTGCCTTCACCGCTTCCGCACAGGAAATCTCCGATAAAAGTCCTTTAGGATTTTCCATCGAATCAGTATCAATATCAAAAGAAGCATTGTCTTCGGTCTTCGAATTGAAGACAGGAGGCCGGGTTGACTTGACCCTGGGAGAGAACGGTAGTTTCTCCGGAATACTGATGCATAACTCCTCGAAAAAAGGAAATCTCAATACTGTTATGATCCGCTCGCTGGCTGACGACAATTCGGTGATGCAAATCACCAGGCAGGAGCAGGAAGTCAACCACTTCAGATATGTGGGAAGAGTATTAAACAAAAACAAAGAAGAAGGATATAAAATTACATGCGATGATGAAGGTCATTACTTCCTCACGCGATTCGATGCCTCGAAATTGATTGAGGATTGTAACAATACCCATTAAAACTTCCTGAAAAAACCATAAATCCAAGACACAATATCCTTATCACCAAACCCCTGCAGGGGGTAAAAATCCCAGATCATGAAAAACTTCATCCAATCCTTACTGGCCGTGTTGTTGATTGGCATTTCCAACTATGCAACCGCCGTTCCGAAGTTGAACAGCTACCCAACGGCTCAGGCTACCATCTTCCTCGACTTTGACGGAGAGGTTGTGGAAGGAACGCTGTGGAACACTTATTACAATAATAATGCTACCATGAATTGTGCTGCCGCTGCAATGAGCGATGCACAGATCACGGAAACATTCAAAAGGGTAGCCGAAGATTACAGGCCATTCAATATCAATGTGACAACCGATGAATCGGTTTTCCTGGCAGCCCCTTTCAATAAGAGAATCCGTGTGATCATCACCCCTAGCAGCAGCTGGATAGGAGGTGTAGGTGGAATCGCTTTCATCGGTTCCTTTACCTGGGGAGATGACACTCCTTGTTTTGTATTTAGCGACAGGCTGGGACCCAATGTGCCCAAGTATGTAGCGGAGTGTTGCTCTCACGAAAGCGGGCACACCTTCGGATTACAGCACCAGTCCACATATAATTCCAGCTGTGTGAAAATAGAGGAATATAATTCCGGCTCCGGCAGCGGAGAAACCGGATTCGCTCCCATCATGGGAAATGGTTACTATCAGAACATGACCGGTTGGGACAATGGTCCTACTCGCCATGGCTGTACTATTACGCAGGATAACCTGAACATAATCACTTCCGCCACTAATGGATTTGGTTACAGAACCGACGATTTTAGCGATTCCCTTTTGAACGCTACCGGCACAACCAATGCCAGCATGGCCTTGGCCGGCATCATCGGTACACAACAGGATAAAGATGCCTTCAAAATAGTGGTTACCAGAAACAGCCTGGTAAATCTCAAGGCATTTCCCTTTAGTGTTGATACACTTGTGAACAAGGGCGCCAATCTTGACCTCAGGGTTGAATTATATGATGGTTCAAGGAAACTGGTTCGTACCTATGATCCTTTGGACAAAATGAGTGTCACGACAGGAGATACGGTAGTGGGCGCCGGTACTTACTATTACGTGGTAAGCGGAACAGGAAATAGATTTGTGGACGACTATGGAAGTCTCGGCTCCTATTCTCTCAACATTAGTGTTACTGATGCGGGAGCTCCGCTTCCTATCAATGATGTTCAACTATCCGGTAATATCATCAATGGTAACCATCAACTGAGCTGGAAGGTTGATGCTGATGAGCCAATCGCTACTCAAACCCTCGAGTACTCCACCAACGGAACTGATTTTAAAGCCATCGCGGAACTGGGCCCTGATGCCAGCAAACATATTCTGAAGCCCGAGAGAAGTGGTACTTTTTTCTACAGATTGAAAGTGGTTTCAGTGGTAGATCAGACCGCTTACTCCAACATCATCAGCCTTGGCTCTGATGATAAGATGAACCAACGTTTCATCATTCCTACATTGGTCAGTGACAGGATTCTGATAAATGCCTCTGCCGATTTCACCTATAGGGTGATGTCAGTGAACGGACAGATGGTCGCCAGTGGCAAAGGATTTAAAGGTGCCAACCAGGTGAACCTGATGAACAGGCCAGGAGGGATGTATCTTGTTCAGATATTGAGTAACAACGAATTAATGACAGAAAGAGTCATAAAGCAATAAGGTAGATATATGTGTCCGGAAGGGTCGGCTTACATAGCCGGCCCTTTTTGTTTTCATAGAAAGATAAATTTTCGGTAAATTAGTAGAAATCAATTCCTATGCTCTGGAGAAAATTCAACGGAGACCCCATTGAGCTTCCAATCAAGAAGGCCGTGGAAGAGGCCATCATACGCGAATCCAAATCCGGCTACAAATTAAAAGTCTGCATCGGCACCGATAGCCAGGTCAGAAACAGAGAAACCGAATTCGCCACTGTCATTGTTTTTTTGAGAGAGGGACAAGGAGGTTTCATGTTCATTCATAATGAAAAGGTCGAACTACTGTACCAAATAAAAGAGAGAATGCTGCTGGAAGTCGCCAAAAGCATTGAAATAGCCTATGAGCTTTGTGATCTTTTCACTACTTACGATGTGGATATGGAAGTGCATGCGGACATCAACACCAATCCCCAGTTCAAGAGCAATGAGGCCCTTCGGGAAGCCATGGGATACATACTGGGAATGGGCTTTGCGTTCAAAGCCAAACCGGAGGCCTTTGCCAGTTCAAGTTGTGCGAATAAGATCGTCAGTTAGGCCGGCTGTAGCAATTCAGCAATAAGATCCAGCAATTTATTGCGCCCCGATTTCTTGATGGCGCTGGTAACGATATGTTGAGGAAGAAACTGTCTGTATTTTTTGAGTTCTTCCAGAAAGGATTTTACATTTTCGCTTACTATCCTTTGATTCACCTTGTCGCTTTTTGTAAAGAGGAGGGTGCAGGGGATTTGCCAGATGTCCAATTGTCTGAGAAAGGTAAGATCTATTTTTTGCGGCTTGAGCCTTGAGTCAATCAGCACAAAGACCATCCCCAGATTTTCCCGTTTGCGCAGGTAGTTCTCAATCATCTGCTCCCATCTTCTGCGAGTACTTTGACTCACCTTGGCAAATCCATAGCCCGGCAAATCCACGAGGTACCAGGCATCGGGTTCGGAAGTCGCCCCTACCCTGCTGCTGATCTGAAAGTGATTGATGAGTTGGGTCTTGCCTGGAGCGGCAGAGGTCTTTGCCAGTTTATCATTTCCGCAAAGCATATTGATCAGGGAGGATTTACCCACATTGCTGCGTCCTATGAATGCGAATTCCGGCCTGTCAGGCTTTGGACAGTTTTTTATTTCAGGACTGCTTATGAGGTATTGGGCTTTTAGTATTTGCATGATCTTCAATCGCTTCAAAAATAATCTTTATTGGTTTGTTAACTATAAAGCCGGCTGCCTAAATGTTATATTTGCAGCAATGAACAGATATGCCCACGATGCCGTCACTCCCCTTGAACATTCATCTCTTTCCAAAAAGGAGCAGGTGGCAGGGATGTTCGACGATATCGCAGGCAGGTACGATCTCCTGAACAGGGTGCTGAGCGGAGGAATAGACCGGGGATGGAGGAAAAAGGCACTGGCGGAGCTGGAACTTTCTGCACTGTCCACCCTGCTGGATGTAGCGAGCGGCACCGCGGATGTGGCTATTATGGCGGCTGAAAAATTCCGGAACATACAAATCACAGGAATAGATATCAGCGAAGGCATGCTGGATATCGGCAGACAAAAAATCAAATCCAGGAAACTGGAAAATACCATATCGCTGATGCTGGCCGACAGCGAGTCTATCCCTTTTGAGGACAATCATTTTGATGCGGTAACCGTTGCTTTCGGAGTGAGAAACTTCCAGCACCTGGAAAAAGGCCTTTCGGAAATAAGGCGAGTGCTCAAACCGGGTGGCAAACTGGTGGTTCTGGAGTTCAGCAAGCCGGAGAACAGGATATTCCTTCCTGTTTATCAGGCATACCGGAAATGGATCGCCCCGGGCATCGGAAGCCTTTTGTCAAAACAAAAAAAAGCTTATCAATATCTTGATAAGTCCATTGAGAAATTCCCTGAGGGGAAGGTATTTTTGAACGTTTTGACTGCAGTGGGTTTTAAACACACTTATTTAAAAAAACTGAGTCTGGGAATATGCAGCATCTATTGCGGAAACAAGTAATCTTGATGATTGTGCCTCTTTTGTTGGGAAATCTCCATTCCTTAGGACAATTGAGAAACGAACTCAATCTGGAAAACCATGATGACAAGCCATTTCATTTCGGAATCTATCTGGGTTCTAACAGGTCGCATTATAGCTTCAGCCACCACCCCCGATTTACGCAATATGACAGCGTGCTTACCGTGGAAGGCATCAACAGCACCGGTATCAACCTAGGATGGCTGGTGAATTTCAGACTAGGTGATCATTTTGACTTCAGAACCTATCCCTTGAATTTGGTATTCACTGAAAAAGCCTTCCTCTACAATCTGAAATATCCTCAGACCCAGCTGGGAGAAAAGACGGATATGATCAAAAAAATACAGGGTATCACTCTATCCTTGCCGGTTCAAGTGAAATTCTCCAGCGACCGAATCAACAACCTTAAGGTCTATATGTTTGGCGGAGGAAAGGCGGAATATGATTTCGCAGCCAGCGCGGGTGAAAAGAGAGCGGAAGAACTAATCAAGCTTGATAAAATAGACTATGGCATAGAGGGAGGTATCGGATTTCATTTTTACTTCCCTGTATTCGTGCTCTCACCGGAACTTAAAATCGGTTACGGATTGCGCAATGTGCATGTAAGGGATTCCGACCTGAAATATTCCAATGTGATTGACCGGATCAATTCAAGGACAATCACCTTTTCCCTTACTGTGGAATGATTAGAAATCATAATCCCGTCTGTACATATTCATGCGAATACCCGCGCTGATAAGATTGGTCTTTTCACTTTCGGTCTTTCCACTTGAAAGGCTTCTGTACAGATAGGAGCATTCAAAAAAAAGATTTTCCCTGAATTCGTATGAAATGACAGCAAGGGCATTGATGCAATCAACCCTGTTTCCTGAGCCTACCTTGAATCCTGTCTCCGCGACCCTGGAAGCATAATCCCTGAAAATATTGCCGCCAAAATTGGCATTGTTGCTGTCAAGCCCTTTGAAATAGCCGATCAGTCTTGCATTGATTACCCATCTGGGAGTAGGTTGATATCTGACAATGCCCACCAGCTCCCTGAAATTACTGCCTAAAGGATGCGCCAGTGGCTGGTTATAATGGGTATAATTGGCGACTGAATCCTTATGGGAGTAAGTGAAGGGTCTTACCCGGTTCCACTCTACCTGCAAATCCAGATTCCTGATTCCAAACGCGTCTACGTATTTTCCACCCATCTGAAATCCGAACTTATTCACCCAGTTGGTAGGGTCGCTCTTTACCTTACCGATCAAAAACTCATCCAATATCCATTGACCGTATAACTGAACCCGCCTTCTCAGATTGGTCTTGAATTCGAATCCTGCGATCGCATTATCCTTACTACCGAGCGCCCCTTCCACATGCCTGAAAAAGATAATGGGATTAAGATACTGGAAGTCAAACCTATTGGTTCTTCCAAATACAACGGATTCAAAAAAACCGATATTCAGCCAGGGTTTCACATTCACACTCAAATGGTGCATTGCCGCATATTTCCTGTCAAGCAAGGTATTTCCTAATGCCCGGGAAAACTGGGGCATCAACTCCATATATAAATTCTGGTAATTCAACTTCCAGATCCTTGTATTGAATTTGAGAAACAGATAACTGTTGCCCCAGTCGCTTAAGAACAAACTCCTGAAACCGTTTCCAATGAAATGCTTATCAAATCCGAATTGGATGTCCACATACTTTGCCGCATTGAAACTGACGTAACCCCTGGCATCAAAATAATCCAACGCGGTTCCTTTGAAGGTCTTATAAAATCCGACTCCCGGAACGGCTCTGGCGTCAGAAACCTGCTTATGATAAAAATAGGGGCCGCGTTCCTGATTCTCGATCACCGTGGAACTAAATCCCAACTTACCTGCAATGAGGCCCCTAAGTGTGATTCCACGGCTGTTGAGAAAAGGGCTTCCTGCACTATCTCCGGAATGACCGTATTTCAGTTGAAGAACGGGGTTAACCGAAAGAAAGAAGTCCTTTTCATCCACAGAGAAAAAATCAGCCTTGGTCTTATAAAAAGGTCCAAAGGTTTTTCTCGAAACATGAAACATAGCCTCGGAGTCATCCCATTCGTGATTGCCAACCAATATGGATTGAAGGTTTGCCCTGTCTACCCTGCTTAAGAGACAACCGCTTTGGATACTTGTCAAATTATGGGTATCGGAAGCTGAAACACAGTATTTAAGGATATGACCGGTCTGTTCCACAAGATGCTTTCTATTGTATGGCTTGAAACCGGTAAATAACAGGGAGGGATCGCCTCCCGGCTGCAAAATCATGAGCCTTTCTATCAAATATTGCTCCTTTGAGCCCTGATTTAGATTGCTTGACTGGGCAAGGGCGAAAAAGGGCGCGATAAAAAAATGGAGAATGAACAGCCTTTTGATAATTTGCATCAGGAACTTTTTGAACTAACAGGTAAAAGATATGCAAAAATACTTGATAAAGGATATCAGCATAGTGAATGAGGGTCGGATCAGGGTGGCAGACATCCTGATGGCTGATGAACGAATCGAAAAAATTGAAAACAATATCAATGTCAGGGAAAAAGTCACTGAGCTGGATGGTTCCGGCAAACATTTGTTTCCGGGTATCATTGACGATCAGGTTCACTTCCGGGAACCGGGACTGACACATAAAGCTGACCTCTATACCGAAAGCAGAGCCGCTGTTGCCGGTGGAGTGACCAGCTTCATGGAAATGCCCAATACCGTTCCCAATGCCTTGACTCTTGAATTGCTGGAAGACAAATACAGGAGGGCCGCTCAAGTGTCTCTCGGCAACTATTCTTTTTATATGGGTACTAGCAATGACAATGCAGAGGAAGTGCTGAAGGTCAATGCACATAAGGAAAGCATCTGCGGCGTCAAGATTTTCATGGGTAGCAGCACCGGAAATATGCTGGTGGAAAGGGAAGAAACCTTGAGAAAGGTTTTTGGCGGAAGCGAAATGCTGATTGCCTGCCATTGTGAGAGGGAGGATATAATCAACCGAAATCTTCAGAAAAAACTCGCTGAAGGAGTGCCTCTACAACCTGGGGACCATCCGATCATCAGAGATACGGAAGCCTGTTATGCCTCCTCATCTTTTGCCGTGGAGCTGGCAAAGCAATATGGAAGCCGACTGCATGTATTGCATATCACCACAGCAAAAGAACTGGAGCTTTTCACTAATGAAATCCCATTGCCAAAGAAAAAAATCACTTCTGAGGTTTGTGTTCATCATCTCCACTTTACGGCAGATGACTATGCCTCGCTCGGGTATCTTATCAAATGTAACCCTGCCATCAAGTCACCGGAAAATAAGGAAGCACTGTGGAAGGGATTGCTGGATGATCACCTGGACGTGATCGCGACAGACCATGCGCCCCATTTACTCTCAGAAAAAGGGCCTCTATATGAAAATGCACATGCAGGATTGCCGCTGGTGCAACATTCCCTTTCGCTGATGCTTCACTATCATAAGGAGGGAAGAATCAGCCTGGAAAAAATAGCAGAAAAAATGTGCCATGCCGTAGCCGACTGTTTTCATGTAAGGGACAGAGGATATATCAGGGAAGGATATTTCGCCGATTTGGCAATGGTAGACTTGAGGCAAGAACAAATGGTCTCAAAATCGAACATCTATTATAAATGTGGCTGGAGCCCTCTTGAAAACAGGACATTGTCCGGAAAGGTCAGCCATACCTTTGTCAATGGGAATTTGGTTTATGAAAATGGCGCCTTCCATGAACAGCATAAGGGCAAAAGATTGACCTTTGACCCAAGATGACAAACCATGCAGATCGACCAGGAATCGCTATATGACCTTTCCATCTTCAGCCGTGAAGACGGCAGTGATATTTTTGACAAAATAAACTTCAGTCTGACCTCAAGAGGCGGAGAGCAGCTGAAAGCCAATCTGCAGAAACAACAATCGTCAAAGGAGTCGATTCTGGAAATTCAGGCCTCACTGCAAAGCATAGAGGCTGTTTCGGAACATTGGCCGACATCTATCACCAATGGTACTATCATGGTACTGGAGAAATTCCTGCAAGCCACACTAGACCCCATACCTGCCCGCATCAATACTGTCAACGCCTACGCTTATACGCTGTTACATGCCCCGGACTTCTCACTGATTAAGTACTCGGTGCCTCACTTTTTGAATTTTTTACATGGCCTCAGAAAAATATGCTCTTTGCTTGACGCTGGCAAACAACCGCGGATTTTACAGAAAGTGTTGCAGGAAATAAATGAATTGATTGAAAAAAGACCCTTATCGGATTTGTCAAGTCTTGATCGTGGTGCGAAGCTGACATCAAAGGAATATCTTGAAGCGGCAAGATGTTTCAGGTATGACGGAAAGGGGAAACTGGAGGAATTGCTGCTTCACTTCGGAATACTGGATGCCTGGTATGGAATGGCCATGGCTGCCAGAAATCTTAATCTTACCTACCCCGAATTTTCAGAAGGTGATGAATTGCATTTGAAAGCAGATGGACTCTGGCATTTGTTGCTGAAGAAGCCGGTGACCTATGACATTGAACTCGGAGGCGGGAAAAACATGCTCTTTCTCACTGGAGCCAACATGGCAGGGAAAAGCACTTTCATAAGGGCTATAGGCGCGGCCGTTCATCTTGCCCATGCAGGAATGGCAGTTCCTGCAACGAGGATGCAATTGAATTATTTTGACGGACTGATCAGCAATATCCAGATCAAGGACGACATCAGCAAGGGAGAAAGCTATTTTTTCAATGAGGTGATGCGCATACGCGATACCGTTATTAAAATCAGCGACAGGAAAAAATGGCTGGTGCTCATAGACGAACTTTTCAAAGGCACCAATATAGAGGATGCCATGAAGTGCAGCCAAACGGTAATTGAAGGAATGTTACGGTCGAAAAACAGCATATTCATCGTCTCCACGCATTTGTATGAGCTGGGGCAAGCCCTGGGCCAACATTCCAATATCGATTTCAGATATTTCGAAACCTCGGTGGATGAAAAGGAATTCAGTTTCAGCTACCGCCTGCTCAAAGGTGTCAGCAGCGACCGCCTTGGCTATCTTATTCTCACCCGGGAAGGGTTGCTGAAATTACTTCAGGACCTCGGTTAGTTAATTTTACTACTTTAGCCAAAATTCGTACCATGCTCGTGAAAACCTTCGGCAGCGCCGTTTATGGCGTGGATGCCATCAGCATCTCCATTGAAACCAATGTGAACGGACAAGGATCAGGATATTTCATCGTTGGTCTTCCTGATAGTGCGGTGAAAGAAAGCCTGCACAGGGTGGAAAGCGCCATCAAGAGCACCGGATACCATATGCCGAGGACCAAACTGATCGTCAATATGGCACCTGCGGATATTAGAAAGTCAGGCTCCGCTTTCGATCTGCCCATTGCGATCGGAACCCTGGCCGCCTCCGACCAGATTGAAATTCCCGAAAACATTCCGGACTATGTGATCATGGGAGAACTTGGTCTGGATGGCAAGATAAAACCCATCAAGGGTGCGCTACCCATAGCCATACAGGCTGCAAGAGATGGATTTACAGGCCTAATTCTGCCGAGGGCAAATGCAAACGAAGCGGCGATTGTGGAAGGGCTGGAAGTCTACGGGATTGAACATATCAACGAAGTGATTGCGTTCTTCAGCTCGGATAATAACGCTTCTACCACCAAATTTGATGTGAGACAACAAATGTTATCAGCATACAGTCATTCAGAAGAGGATTTCAAGGATGTGAAAGGGCAGGACAATATCAAGCGCGCCCTGGAAATTGCCGCTGCCGGCGGACACAATGCCATCTTAATAGGGCCTCCGGGAGCCGGCAAAACCATGCTGGCGAAAAGACTGCCTTCCATTCTGCCCCCATTGACTTTGGAGGAAGCGCTTGAGACCACCAAAATACATAGCGTCGCAGGAAAACTCTCCGATCAGACTGCTCTCATCACCTCAAGACCATTCAGGAATCCGCATCATACTGTATCGGATGTGGCGCTGGTAGGCGGTGGCGGAATCCCTCAACCGGGTGAAATATCCCTTGCCCATAACGGCGTGTTATTCCTGGATGAATTACCTGAGTTCAAAAGAACGGTACTGGAAGTGATGCGACAGCCTATGGAAGAAAGAAGAGTGACTATTTCAAGAGCCCGGCTCGCCCTCGATTTTCCGGCCAGCTTCATGCTGATCGCCAGTATGAACCCCTGTCCCTGCGGATATTTCAACCATCCTGACAAAGCCTGTACCTGCCCGCCCGGTGCCGTACAGAAATACATGAACAAGGTATCAGGGCCACTGATGGACCGAATAGACCTTCATGTAGAGGTGACACCGGTTTCCTTCAATGAACTCGCCTCCACTCCAAACGGAGAAAAAAGCAGTGATATCAGGGAGAGAGTCATCAAAGCAAGAGCCATCCAGGCCGAACGCTATCAAAAAACAAAAGGATTATTCTGTAATGCACAAATGAGCAGCAGCAAAGTCAGAGACATTTGCAAGATTTCCGCTGCCTCAGGTCAGTTACTGAAGCAAGCGATGGAGAAGCTTGATCTCTCCGCAAGAGCCTATGACCGGATCTTAAGGGTTAGCCGTACCATCGCCGATCTGGAAAACAGCAGTCAAATCGAATCACATCATCTGGCGGAAGCCATTCAATACCGCAGTCTGGATCGGGAAGCATGGGGCAACTGAACGAATATTTATACTAAAGCGATAAGGATGGTTATTTTATTGAATCTTTGTAAAAATGTTTCAATAAGAGTCCATGAAAATCCTCCTGCATTATCTAAAACCTTATCGACTGATTGTGACCATCACCCTGCTGCTGGCCGGAATCAATATCGGTTTTTCCCTGGTAGATCCCATCATTCTGGGTAAACTGGTGAACCTGGCGGCTGAACAGCAATCTGTAAAACCGGGAGGAAAATATGACTGGGACCGCTTCTTCTACTCTTTCGAGTCAGGCCGACTGGGAGTACTCGCCTTGTTGCTCACCTCGGTAACGGTAGCCATGATCAGCAGGATTGCCAAGGCCTTTCAGGATTATCTCCTGAATGTGGTCACCCAAAAATTCGGAGCTACTGTTTTCACCGACGGACTGCAACAGGCGATGCAACTTCCCTTTCAGGAGTTTGAAGACCAGCGGAGCGGAGAAACGCTCAGCATTCTACAAAAAGTAAGAACCGATACCGAGAAATTCATCGCGGCATTCATCAACATTCTTTTTCCCGTAATCATCGGAATCCTGTTTGTGGCAGTCTACGCCACCACGATCCATGCCATGTTGCCGGTGATTTATTTCGGAGGCATCTTTCTGGTATCCTTTATCACCAGCAAACTGAGCAAGAAAGTAAAAGGCATCCAGAAAAATATCGTCACGCAGACCACCTCCCTGGCAGGAGCCACCACCGAATCACTCAGAAACATAGAACTCGTGAAAAGTCTTGGTCTGACAGGACAAGAAATCCAGCGGTTGAATAAAAATACATTCAAGATACTCGGACTCGAACTCACCAAGGTGAAAAGAGTCAGAACAGTCAGCTTCGTTCAAGGAACATTCATCAATACCCTGAGGCAGGTGATTCTGTTCCTATTGATGTGGCTGATTTTCGGAAACAGGATGAATGCCGGTGAACTGGTGACCATGCAGGTCTTCTCCTTCTTCATTTTTGGCCCGCTCCAGGAGATTGGTAACATCATTCTTTCCTATCGTGAGGCGGAAGCCTCGTTACATAATTTTAAGCAATTGATGGATAAGGCCCCGGAGGCACAACCTGCGAATCCTCTGCCACTCGGGGAAATCCGTGAACTCATATTCGAAAAGGTAGGCTTCAGGCATAAGACAGCCTCGCAAAAAGCGATTGACGGAATCAGCTTCAAGGTATCAGCAGGGGAAACCATCGCTTTTGCAGGACCGTCCGGGAGCGGAAAATCCACTTTGATGAAACTGCTGGTAGGCCTTTACCGTCCGCAGGAAGGAAACATATTATATAATGAGATTGATGAGAACAATATCAATTTCGAAGATCTGAGAAATCAGATCGGATTCGTAACCCAGGATACACAATTGTTTTCAGGTACCATCAGGGAAAATCTGCTTTTTGTCAAACCCGATGCCACGGAGGATGAAATGAATGAGGCTCTCAGAAAGGCTGCCTGCCAGAGCCTGATGACAAGGGCTGACCATGGGATTGATACCATCATAGGAGAAGGAGGACTGAAACTTTCCGGAGGAGAAAGACAACGTATCTCCATTGCCAGGGCCTTGTTGAGAAAACCGACCTTGCTGATCTTTGACGAAGCCACTTCCTCCCTTGACTCACTTACGGAAGAGGAGATATCAGCCACGATACGGCAGATCTCCGAGAGCAAACAGCAAATCACCATCCTGATCGCCCACCGCCTGAGCACCATCATGCATGCAGACCGGATTTATGTTCTTGAAAAAGGTCTGATAGCGGAAACAGGCGACCACGCGACGTTGCTGGGTGAAAAAGGACTTTACTTTGCGATGTGGCGCCAGCAGATCGGTGAAAGAAAAAATGAAGGTTTAAATTGATATTTTTAAACAATGGCGGAAAATCCTGAAAAAGAACCCGGTTACGTGGGAAGTATACTGAGTATGAAATGTCCCCGATGCAGGAGGGGAAAGATGTTCAAAGACAACAACGCTTATCGGCAGCTCAGCCTGAGGCATATCTTCGATATGCCCGAAAAATGCTCTGAATGCCAACAGCCATTCGAAATGGAACCGGGCTTCTGGTATGGCACGGGATATGTTTCCTATGCACTTGCAGTGGCAGTTTGTGTGGCCAGCTTCATTGCCTGGTGGGTATTGATCGGTATTTCCACGGAGGATGCGCGGATATTCTACTGGCTGGGCGTAAATGCCCTGCTGCTGCTGATCCTGCAACCCTGGATGATGAGACTGAGCAGGGTCATCTATATCCGGTTTTTTATTTTCTATGACCGCGAATATGCAGGTCATGAGCCCCGAAAGTTTGAGTGATACCAATTGACCTGTAATGCAACTGAAACCGCCAAAGTTTTTCAAATATCCCTGCTCTGCATTTCTCTGATTACCTTCGCAGCATGTATCCGCTGATCAGAGCTTTTCTTTTCCTATTTGATCCCGAAAAAGCCCACTATATCAGCATGAATTTGCTGAAGTGGACCAACCATGGACCCTTGGCATTCCTGCTGGGCATTTTCAAATATGAACACAAGACGCTGGAAAAAACGGTGTTCGGATTAAGATTTGTCAACCCTGTAGGACTCGGAGCCGGCTTCGATAAAAACGCACAATATCTTTCCGAGCTTCACGCCTTGGGTTTTGGTTTTGTGGAGATAGGAACAGTAACCCCGCTCCCCCAGACGGGTAATGAAAAGCCGAGATTATTCCGTCTTCCCGCAGACAGGGCCCTGATCAACAGGATGGGCTTCAACAATGCAGGTGCCGAGGCAGTAGCATCCAATATCAGTTCATGGAGACAAAGCAAAAAAGGCAGAAACAGTAAAATGATCATCGGCGGTAATATCGGAAAGAACAAACTTACCCCTAACGAAGAGGCATGGAAGGATTATGTGATTTGCTTTGAAAAGCTGTTTGACCATGTGGACTATTTCGTGGTGAATGTGAGCAGCCCGAACACCCCCGGCTTGAGGGAACTGCAGCAAAAGGAAAGCCTTCAAAAAATATTTAATGAAATCGGCAAGATTAATAAGTCCAAAAATCATCCCAAGCCCGTGCTGCTTAAAATCGCTCCCGATCTTGCCAGGGAAGATCTGACCAACATCATAGCCGCATGCGGAGAAATGGAAGTCAGCGGTCTGGTCATCTCCAATACTACCATTTCCAGAGAAGGTCTGCAAACTTCGGCTGAAGCGTTACAGAAAATAGGAGCAGGCGGTTTAAGCGGTAGTCCGCTGAAAAGCAAATCGACCGGTTTGCTGGAATATTTCATCGAAAAAACAGCAGGAAAAATTCCTGTGATTGCAAGCGGAGGCATTTTCACGGCTTCAGATGCCATGGAAAAAATCAATGCAGGGGCATCCCTTATACAGGTATGGACGGGATTTGTTTATGAAGGTCCGTTCATCGTGAAAAAAATATTGCGAAAAATCACAACCAAAAGATAACTATGGAACATTTGTTCACATCGGAAAGCATCATCAGCTTTGTCATCCTGGTCATTCTTGAAGTGGTATTAGGCATTGATAATGTCATCTTCGTCAGTATCATCATGAACAGGCTTCCTGAGGCCAAGGACCGGCGTCGGGCAAGGAGAATCTGGATGTTCACCGGAATCGCCTCCAGAAGCGCATTGCTCTTCATCTTAAGCTGGCTGCTGGCACAAAGAAACAAGCCGGTCCTTACCATTTCAGGAAAGGGCTTCGATCTGGCCAGTATAGTCATGTTACTGGGAGGATTGTTCCTCATTTACAAATCGGTAAAAGAGATACACCAAAAACTGGAGGGAGAAGATCCCAACGTCAAGACTTCGGGAAATATGGGGATTTCACTGGGAGGAGCCATTGCACAAATCATGCTGATAGATGCGGTATTCTCCTTTGACAGCATCATCACTGCAGGAGGCACCGCCAAACATCTTGAAATCATGGTTGCTGCGGTAGTCATTGCCATGATCATCATGTTCACCTTTAGTCCGCGTATCTCCGCTTTTATCCATAAGCATCCCACCTTGAAGATGCTTGCTTTGTCCTTTCTTGTGATGATTGGTCTCAGTCTGGTAATCGAGGGCTGGGATGCCAAAGGAGCCGAGGCGCTGCATCTTAAAAACTATATTTACTTCGGGATGGCGTTTTCCTTCGCAGTGGAGTTACTCAACATGACCTTGCGAAAGAAAATTGAAAAAAAGCGGGTGGTGGAATTGAACGAACCCCTGCTGCCGGAAACAGCGCCTTCCAACGGCTGATCAATTGCCGAATTTCATCAATACCGCGGCAACTATTCCGGCCGTTTCGGTTCGTAACCTGGTATCACCAAGGCTGGCAGGCTGGTATCCGTTTATCATCGCCAGCTCGATTTCCTCTTTGGTGAAATCCCCTTCCGGCCCAATAAGGATAATGGTATCGCCCTGAGGTGAAGCCTTGGGTATAGTAGCGCCTTGATCTTCTTCACAATGGGCGATCCAGCGTGTTGAGGCATTGACGACCTTGAAAAGACTTTTGAGATCCATCACATCCTGAATCATCGTCCTGTACACTTGCCTGGATTGCAACATAGCGCTATGCAGGATTTGCTCAGTCCTTTCTTTTCTGAATTGCTGTTTTTCAGTACGCATACATCTGATAGGAATGATTTCAGATACTCCGATTTCAGCGGCTTTTTCCAAAAACCATTCAAAACGAGCCGGCTTTTTGAGCAAGGAAATTCCAATGATAATTCTGGCGGGAGGAGGGGGAATCAGTTCAAGATCCAGTACTCTGACCGAACATTGTCTTTTGTCGGCATCGGTAATTGCTGCCAGCGCCAGATGACCCTTCCCGTCGGTAAGATGAAGTTTTTCGCCGGGCTGCATCCTGAGCACTTGTGCAACATGCCTGGAAGTGTCCGGATCCAGTACTAACGTAGAAGAATAGTCGAAATTTTCGCAGAAAAAGAAAGGAAAATTCATCAATGAGTCGATGGTTCAGGTTAAAGGTCCTCGTCAAAGCTGTCCTCATTCATACGGCTGCCTTTTTCAATATACAGGCTGGCTCCTCCTCCGTCAAATCCGTCTCCCGACACAGGCCTCCAATTACCCCCCGCAGGAAGCGCTCCGGGCAAATCCTGCACATCCTGCTCGACGAACTTCTGGAATTGCAGCTGGGCCTTGAAGTGGATATTTTCAAGACTGCCGTTCCTGTGCTTGGCGATCTTGAGCATGGTCTGCCCCTTGATATCCTCGCCCATCTCGTTGGAGGTGATTTCATAATATTCAGGACGATAGAGGAACATGACCAGGTCGGCATCCTGTTCGATGGCACCCGACTCACGGAGATCGCTCAACTGAGGCACCTTGTTTGTTTCCTTACGCTTCTCTACCTCACGGCTGAGCTGTGACAAGGCTATGATGGGTATCTTCAGCTCTTTTGCGAGACTTTTAAGATCTCTTGAGATCTTACTGATTTCCTGCTCACGGTTGCTGTTGCGGTCGCCGCTGCCCGTCATCAGCTGCAGGTAATCGATGAGAATGATTCCCACGTTGTGCATGTTCTTCAATCTTCTGCATTTGGCGCGTAACTCGAAAATATTCAGCGCGGCGGAATCATCAATGAAAATAGGAACATTGTTCAGCCTTTCAATTCCCTTCTTATACAACTGCTTCATCTCATGCTCTTCAAGCCTTCCACGGGAAATTTTTTCCAGTTCAATATTACTTTCGGCACTGAGTATACGCTGTACCAGCTGTCCGCTGCTCATCTCCAAGCTGAAGAAGCCGACGGCTGTGGGCTTGGTAGCATGCAAAGCCGCGTTGCGGGCCAGATTCAGGGCAAAAGCGGTCTTTCCTACCGAAGGCCTTGCTGCGAGAATGATGAGATCGGTGGGCTGCCATCCGTAAGTTAGCCTGTCGAGGGATGCGAATCCCGATGGTACACCGGTTATATCCTCATCGCTGTTTCGCAGATCCTCTATCCGCTGTATTGTCTTTACAAGCACGTTTCCGATCTCATCGAAATTCTTCCTCAAGTGCCCGTTCGTGATTTCGAAAAGTTTGCTTTCGGATTTATCAAGAAGATCGAATACATCCGTACTGTCTTCATAAGCTTCCCCGATGATTTCTCCACTCACGCGAATCAGTTCTCGCTGGATGAATTTCTGCAATACAATGCGGGAATGCGCCTCAATATTGGCGGAAGACACCACCATATTGGTCAGACGGGTGACAAAATAGGGCCCTCCTACAAACTCAAGATCCTCGCGAAGTCTGAGCTCCTCCACCACCGTCAGCAAATCAATAGGCATGTTCTTGTTGGCAAGCTCCCTCATAGCCGAAAAAATTCGCTGATGGGCCTCGACATAAAAACATTCAGGCTTTAAAATCTCGTTGGCGGCGTCGAACGCCTTCTTCTCCAACATGATGGCACCTAAAATAGCCTCCTCCAGTTCCCTGGATTGAGGCGGCACTTTGCCAAACACCATAGACCCCATGTCGGCAGTTGCCTTTCGCCTGAATTTTCTGTCCTTATTGATATTTGAAATGTCCATTTTTTTTCGTTCTTGAGTTCACCTACTCTTCACCGTTATTGGCTTCAAAGCATTTGAAAAAAAGCCACTTTTGGCAAATCAGGTAGCTAAGGTAGAGGCAATTCTCCTCCTTTTCAAGTTCAATCAACCGTTGAAAGATTATGCAGACCTTCTCCACCCGCTATCCACATTAAAATTAGCTTATTCACAGCATCTTCACAGGTTTTCCCGAAGGCTTTTTCAGTCAAATGCCCTTAAATGGGAAAATATGCACACCGATAAAGCGGATCCCGGATTTTTTATTCACTCCTGCACCAATCAACTGAGTGAAAAACACGGCTTACCTTAAAGGCGATTCCTTTCCCCTGCCTTGAACATAATGGCCGCAAAAAATTATCTTTACGGCCAATTAGTTTTATGACTATTTCCTACAATTGGCTTCATGAATACCTTCCGGAAAAGCTCGATCCGGAAGTGTTAAGTAACATTCTGACTTCCATAGGACTGGAGGTGGAAAGCATGCAAGTCCGTGGTGCCATGGACCTTTCAGGCCTGGTTTGCGGCGAGGTAATCCGCTGTGAAAAACACCCTGATGCCGATAAGCTCAAGCTGACCGAGGTCAATGTGGGAAACGGAGAGCTCCTTCAAATCGTATGCGGCGCTCCCAATGTAGAAAAGGGCCAGAAAGTGATTGTGGCAAAAATCGGCACCACCCTCCACCCAATGAAGGGAGCCCCCCTCACTATCAGAAAAGCTACAATCAGAGGAATTGAAAGCCAGGGCATGATTTGCGCGGCAGATGAAATCGGAACAGGAGAAGATCATTCAGGCATCCTGTTACTTCCGGAAAATACCCGGCCCGGAATTTCGATAGACAAAGTCATTGCCTCCGAAAAGGATTTTATTTATGAAATCGGCCTGACGCCCAACCGTATGGATGCCATGAGCCATTGGGGGGTAGCCAGGGATGTTTGCGCCTACCTCAGTCATCATCGGGACAGAGTCTGTGTTCCTGTCTTTCCTCTTCAACAGACGGAGGCTTCAGGCAACATGGTAAACGGAATATCCATAGAGATTAAGGACCTCAAGGCCTGCAGGCGATATTGCGGTATTCAGCTGAATGATATCACCGTCGGGGAAAGCCCTGAATGGCTGAAAAAAAGACTTCAGTCGATCGGCTTGAAGCCTATCAATAATGTAGTGGATGTTACCAACTTCATTTTGCATGAGACCGGCCAACCTTTGCATGCATTCGACCTCTCCAAAATAAGTAATCACAAAATTCTGGTACAATGCCTGCCGGCGGGCACGCCCTTCGTTGCCCTGGATGCCAGGGAATACAAACTCAGCGGAACAGACCTGATGATCTGCGATGACAAAGGCCCCCTCTGCATGGCAGGAATATACGGAGGACTCAATAGCGGTGTAGGCGCCGAAACCGTTTCTGTATTCCTGGAAAGCGCCTGGTTCGACCCTGTCAGCATCCGAAGATCCTCATTGCATCATGGCCTTAGAACCGAAGCAGCTGCACGTTTTGAGAAAGGCTGCGATATCGGGCAAACAGATGCAATTCTATGGCGAGCAGCAAGGCTGATGGAAGAAGTCACAGGAGGAAGAATCGCCGGTTCATTGATAGACATGTACCCTGAGCCGCTTCCCAAAAAGAAGGTCAGCCTTGACTTTGATTATTTGAGAAAACTAAGCGGAAAAAATTACAGCTCCCCCACCGCCTGCAGGATACTGCAAAGCCTAGGCTTCGGGCTAATTACTGAAACCACGGACAATATTGAGGTTTCCGTACCCACTTCCAAGTCGGATATTCAACTTCCCTGCGACCTGGTCGAAGAAATCATGAGAATAGACGGACTGGACCAAATTGACATCCCTGAATTCGTTCATATCAAACCCTCCATTCAGAAGGATCTCAAAAAACGCAATCTCAAGGAAAAAGCGGCAGAAATGCTGGCTGATTCAGGCTTTTTTGAAATCATGACCAACAGTATCAGTAATCTCAAATTTCATGCGGATAAGAACCCGGTGAAAATGATGAATAGCCTCAGTGCCGACCTGAATGTCATGAGACCCTCCATGCTGGAAAGCGGGCTGGAAGCCATCAGTCATAATTTGAATCACCGCAATGACGACCTCTGCTTTTTTGAGTTCGGAAAAACCTATCATCACAACGCTGAAGCCGGCAGCTATGCGGAAAAGGACCACCTGATGCTTATCAGCTGTGGAGCATTCCTGACCAAGTCCTGGAACGCAGGTGCCTTGGCGGCGGACTTTTTCTTTCTCAAAGGCAGCCTGGAGAAACTCCTTATTAAACTGGGGCTGACTCAATGTAAGTTTGAGAAGATGGAAGATAAGGAGCTGATCAATGCCTCTGAAATTCGCTGCGGAAAAGAGATTCTGGGGAAACTGGGTGAGGTGACTCCTGACATCAGGAAAAAAATGGAAATAAAGAATACCGCCGTTTGGTTTGCCGATCTGGACTGGAATAAAATCTCTGCCATTGCAGGCACTCCGGTCGCTTTTCAACCGGTATCACGCTTTCCGTGGGTGGAAAGGGACCTGGCTATGGTATTGGGAAAGGAATCAACTTTTGCACAAATTGAGGAAACTGTTACTAACTTGCAGCTGACTCAGCTAAAATCCCTACATTTATTCGACATTTTCGAAAGCGAAAAGTTAGGGAAGGATAAGAAGTCCATGGCATTAAGATTCATTTTCAACGATGAATCCAAAACCATGACCGATGAGGAAACAGAAGGGTTGATGAAAAAAATCACCCATGCGTTGGAAAACAAGCTTAAAGCGGAAATCAGAAAATAATGTCTGAAAACATCAAGCAACAAGTTGGCAGGCTCAAAGCCAAGGTACTGCAGCTGCAAAAGGTACAACAGCAGCTCAAAAAAGAAAATGAATTGCAGAAAAAGCATATCACTTCTTTGCAAGCGGATGCAAGCCTGCTGCAGGACAGCGTGAGGAATCTGCAGGATCAGAATCATATTCTCAAGGCATCAGCAGGAAGAATGGGCGAACAGGAGAAAAAGGCTTTTGAGCAGTCCATCAACAAGTATATCCGTGAAATTGATAAATGCGTTACTCTTTTGAGTGAATAATTCAAAATCAGACACCATGAGCGAAATGGTTCCCTTAAATATTCTTATTGCCGACAGGACCTATAGAATCAAAACCCATGCTTCGGATGAGGAGCATGTCAGGAAAACCGTAAAGCTGATTAATGACAAGATTCTTGAATTCAAGACTCAGTTTGCCGGCAAGGATATGCAGGATTATGTATCCATGGTCATGATCTGGTATGCTACCCAGTCCGCTTCCCAGGCGGGAGAAATGGGAGGACCCGTTTCTGAAATCAGCGCCGCTCTTGAAGAATTAGAGGCCCAGCTTGACAAAATGCTGTAGGCAGTTTCCTCCTTCCCGGCACGATAAAAAAATCGTATCTTCGCATTCAAATTCAACTGAATACCGAATTATGGTATTTATTTGATTATAAATCATTGTGAATCAACTTAAAAAACTTAAAAAATTAAATGATTGTATATATAATCATCACAGCCATCGCAGCATTGGCAGGTGGAACCCTGCTGGGTAAGGTCATTTTTTCAAAAGACACCAAAAAGCAAGTAGAAGAGGCTGAAAATCAAGCAAAAAAAATAATTTCTGAGGGAAAACTGGCTGCCGAGAATGCCAAAAAGGAAAAACTTCTGGAAGCTAAGGAGAAGTTTGTCCAGATGAAAGCAGAGCATGAGAAAGATGTATTGCAGCGCACCCAGAAACTCAGCGAATCTGAAAATCGCATCAAGCAAAAAGAGCAGAGCCTGAATCAGAAAGAAAGCAATCTTGAAAAGCAAATCAAGGAAAATGAGGCTATCAAGGAAAATTTGAACAGGCAGATCGAAGTTGTCAATATCAAGCGTACTGAGCTTGAAAAACATCAGGAAGAGCATATCAGAAGACTGGAGAAGGTAGCCGGCCTTTCTGCTGAAGAAGCGCGTTCCCAGCTGATTGAAAGCCTCAAACAAGAAGCCCAGAGCAGGGCGATGGCACTTCAACAGGAAATCATCGAAGAAGCCAAGCAGAAGGCCAATAAGGAGGCCAGAAAAATCGTCATTCAAACCATCCAGCGTACCGCTGCAGAACAGGCCATTGAGAATTCGATCACTGTTTTCAACCTCGAAAGTGATGAGATCAAAGGCTCTATCATCGGAAGGGAAGGTAGGAATATCAGGGCCATTGAGGCCGCTACAGGCGTGGATTTGATTGTGGATGACACTCCGGAAGCGATAGTGCTGTCCTCATTCGATCCCCTGCGCCGCGAAGTAGCCAGGCTATCCCTGCAGCGTCTGGTGGCTGACGGTAGGATACATCCTGCCCGTATTGAGGAGGTGGTTGAAAAAACAAAGCGCCAACTCGACGACCAGGTTATGGAAATAGGCGAAAGAACCGTCATAGAACTCGGAATCCATGGCTTGCACAAGGAATTGATCAGGATGGTAGGTCGTATGAGATTCCGCTCATCCTATGGTCAGAACCTCCTTATGCACAGCAGGGAAACCGCTAATCTTTGCGGTATCATGGCCGCCGAACTCGGGCTTAATCCCAAACTGGCTAAACGTGCGGGACTTTTGCATGATATCGGAAAAGTTCCCGACGAAGAAACAGAACTCAGCCATGCGCTGCTAGGAGCCAAACTGGCCGAAAAATATGGTGAAAATCCGGCTGTGGTCAATGCCATCGGTGCTCACCACGACGAGATGGAAATGCAATACGTCATCTCTCCCATCATTCAGGCCTGCGACGCTATCAGTGGAGCCAGACCCGGTGCAAGAAGGGAAATCATGCAGCAATACATCCAGCGTATCAAAGACCTGGAAAATCTTGCTTTAGCCTATCAGGGAGTGGAGAAAGCCTATGCCATTCAGGCAGGTCGTGAATTGAGGGTAATCGTTGAATCTGAGAAGGTTACGGATGCCGATAGCGAAAAATTAAGCTTCGAAATAGCCCAAAAGATTCAAACTGAAATGACCTTCCCTGGTCAGATTAAAGTGACTGTGATCCGAGAGAAAAGAGCGGTGAATATCGCCCGTTAAGAAGTAAAAATAAATTGAAAACGGCTCCCGGGTATTGTTTTTTTTCAGTACCTTTGCCGTCCGCAAATAATCAAGGTATATGGATGCTATTACTTTTGTACACGAACAACTGACTAAGAAACCTCAGATGCCTTCCTTCAAGGCTGGTGACAACGTTACCGTCAATTACAGGATTGTAGAAGGAAACAAGGAGCGTATCCAGAGTTTCAAAGGAGACGTCATTAAACGCCAGGGAACTGGTGCAACCGCTTCATTTACAGTTCGTAAAATAAGTGATGGCGTAGGTGTTGAAAGGCTTTTTCCTATTTTTTCCCCCAACATCGAAAGTATTGTGCTCAATAAGGTGGGCCGTGTAAGAAGAGCGAAACTCTATTTTCAGCGTGAACGCAGCGGTAAAAGCGCACGTATCAAGGAAAAAAGAATGGCAGTCGCCGCGAAATAATTCAATTTTAGTTTTTCAAATGGAGGAAACGGAAATCAATCGATTTCCGTTTTTTTTGTTAAATTGCTAATGATGAAAACAAGAATAATAGGAAAAATCGCGCTGCTGCTGTTGGCTTCAGGTTACCTAATTTCCGGATGCTCCAGAGGAATCACGACTTATGAAGCTGCCAATGGCAAGGCCAAATGCAGAACTCACATTCGCTGAGCTTTCTCCCATTTTGAGTATCTTTGCACTTCAATTCAATTTTATGGTAATCTCAAATTTCCTTCTGGTCTTCATGTTCTCCATGCCGGGAGGTAGTGAATGGATATTGATCATTGCCGTGGCGTTGCTGTTCTTCGGTGGAAGAAAAATTCCGGAGCTCATGCGCGGAATCGGCAGAGGTATCAGAGAATTCAATGATGCCAAGAATAATGTCAAGGGTGAGCTGGAAGAAGGAATGAAAGAAAAAGATAAGAACCCCTGATTTACCACAGTCCGAAGGCATCCATCCCTCTCCTTTCTTGGAGAGGACTCTCCGGCTGAACTCCAATTTTGGTCTTTATGAGAATCAGCTCCCTTCTCATCATGCTCATGTTCGCGAATATCAATGCCTGCGCGAACTCAATGGCAGGATCGTTTGACAAAGACACGCTCAACCGATCAGCCGCGGGACTAAATCAAATCAACAAGGTACTGGAACAAGGCATCGTCCCTGACGAAAACCAAGCTGTTGAGATCGGAAGTATCACCCGGTATGGCTTTAAGGATCTTTTCAATGCTTATGGATATGATTCCAAACTTCCTTATGCTAATCAGATAAACCCGAGAGCGGAATTGTACATGAGCAGTTACCTGCAGCGCCACCGCAGGCAGCTTTTGGAACTGAAGGAGTACTCACTTCCCTATTTCAAACTCATAGAGCATATATTCAGGCAATATGGCCTGCCTCCCGAATTGAAATATCTTGCCGTGATAGAAAGTCATTTGAAAACTACGGCTACCAGCCATGCCGGCGCAGCGGGTCCCTGGCAGTTCATGCCGGAGACCGCAAGAAGATATGGATTACAGGTGACAAGGAATTTGGACGAGAGAAGGGATTTTTTCAGAAGTACCCATGCCGCCGCAAAATTCCTGCTGAAACTTTTCAGGGAATTCAATGACTGGCTGCTGGTCATAGCGGCATATAACGGAGGAGAAGGTCGGGTTTATCAGGCGATGAAAAAATCAGACAACCCCAATTTTTGGAATTTGCAGCATTATCTGCCGGAAGAAAGTCGCAACCATGTGAAAAAATTCATCGCTACGCATTATCTGATGGAGAATGACGTGAAGAATAAAAGCGGAAACACTACTCTTAGTTGGCAAAGTCCTTTGGGCGAAAGGAAATTAAGTCAGGGAGAGATCAACAGCATGGCCACCCTCACCATCAGTGGAAAATACATAGCCTCGGTTATCGCTTCAACACTGGAGATGACCACGGAAGAATTTGAAAGAATCAATCCTGATCTGGACATGGTACTTGAGAAAACGGGGCAATACGACATGATACTTCCCGAAAATAAAATGAAAACATTTCTCTTAAAAAAGTACGAGATCCTGCAGGAATGTATCCGGATTTTATTGAATGACAACGACACACCTCTACCCAAAACCATCCGATCCACCACACCTGCGCACTAATCCTTCTCCAGTAGCTCTTTGATGGCCCTGGCTTTCAATAAACTTTCCTCATACTCGGTATCAGGGTCGGAACCCACCGTTATACCTCCTCCTGCACAAAAACTCAAGTGTCTGTTTTCGTCATCATAAAAAATACTTCTGATAACCACATTGAAGTCCATATCGGAATCAGGACTAATATAACCTATAGACCCTGAATATAAGCCCCGAGCCATTGCCTCATATTGTTCTGTCAGTTCCATTACCTTTTTTTTCGGGGCGCCCGTCATAGATCCCATAGGAAAACAATTACTGAGTACATCCGTCCATTGGGTTTCAGGGGATAATTGTCCGCTAATGGTACTGATCATCTGATGTACATTGGGAAAGCTGTGCACCGCGCATAATTCATCCACTTTCACAGAGCCCGGAATACAAAACCTAGACAGGTCATTGCGCACCAGGTCAACAATCATGATATTCTCTGATCGGTCTTTTTCACTTTTCTCAAGCCGATGCCTGTTTTCCTCATCCTCTGCCGCATCATGACTCCGTTTGATAGTACCCTTCATTGGCTGAGAAATCACCTTATGGTCCTTTTTAAGGATGAATCGCTCCGGGCTGGCACAAATACAATATTTCCCCTGATATTTATACAAGGCTGAAAAAGGAGCAGGTGATTTTTGCATCAGCTCCATATAGGTAGCCAGTGGATTGATATTGGCGGATTCAGCATAAAATTCCTGGCAGTAGTTGATCTCATAACAATCTCCTGCCTGCAGATGCACTTTCAACCTCTGCAAGGTGTCGATATATTCCTGCTTCGAAATCCTGTTTTTGACCTCTATCTTTCGTTCAGGCTGTTCAACTTTTTCGGAAGTATTCATTATTTGGTCTAACAGGGCAGGAGCATTTCCTGTATCAACAAACTCAACATGATTGTCTTCTATTTTGATGAGCACCTCAGGCTCAAAGAAAAACAACTCCGGAAAATGGACGAATGGTTCACGCTTTGAGGAAGTCTGCCCCTTGACTACCGAAAAATCATACCCGAGATGACCGAAAAGCCAACCGGGGGATTGTTCCTGTATTGCTTCCAGCTCGTTGAATGGATCAGCTGAAGAGGCATCCACACTGCGCCTGACACCTGCAGCCAGAATGGTCGGAAAGGAGCGCGCTTTATCAAAGCCATTGCCATCCATAAAAACAAAGATGCCGAATCGGTCAGCCCAATTCAGCATTCTATTGATAAACTCTCTTTTGTTCTTTATTTGATATGTTTGGCTATCCACCTGATCAGAAATCGTCATCATCATCAAAGGATCCGCCGCCACCCATGTCATCAAAAAGACCTAAATCCTTGAAGTCATCATCTACTTTGAAGTCATCATCTTCTTTTGTTCCTTTTCGTGAAGGAGCTTTCGACTTCGATTTAGGAATATCAAACTCATCAAAATCGGGATCCCAGTTATCATCCTCCTCCGGCTTTTCCCAATCATCATCCACCTCGGCATCATCAACATCATCCTCCTCGTCATCCTGACGTGTATTCTTTGAGGAAGCGGATTTGAGTTTGGAAGACTTGGTTTCAATCTCGTCATCGTCCAAATCATCCTCCTCCTCTTCCGTTTTTTTTGACTTGACGGGTTTGTCAGCCGACTTTGCTTTTTTAGGAGCTTCCGGTTTCTTGGTTGTTTTCTTGTTACCTGCAGGTTTCGATGCCATACAAAAGAAGAATAATGATGTAAATTTTATACCTGTTTTTTAATTCGCCAAATTTTTGAATATTTTTTTAGACAGAAACTATTTGTTCCCTGGCGGGGCCGTTGCTGATATACTTCACGGGGGCCTTAATAAACTCACCCAGGAACGAGATATAAGTCCTCATTTCCTCCGGCATGTCACTGAAATGAGCGATTCCTGTGATATCTGTTTTCCAACCTTTGAACGACTTATAAAGGGGATCGGGGACGGTATCCGCCAATTGAAAAGGAATCCTGTCGGTTTCGGCGTTTCCAATGCGATAGGCATGGCATACCTTCAATTCATCCAGTTCATCCAGGATATCTGCTTTAGTCATCACGATGGAATTTACCCCGTTGATCATGCAGGCAAAGCGGAGTGCAACCAGGTCTATCCAGCCACAGCGACGTGGCCTGCCGGTTGTGCTTCCGAATTCATTACCCTTATTCCTGAGATATTCACCTGATGCATCATGCAACTCGGTTGGAAAGGGCCCGCTACCCACCCTGGTGCAATACGCCTTGGTAATACCAATCACTTCATTTATTTTCTGAGGTGCGATTCCCAATCCTGTGCAAACCCCTGCGGTTACCGTATTGCTGCTTGTTACAAAAGGAAATGTTCCGAAATCCACATCCAGCATGCTGCCCTGGGCGCCTTCGGCCAGAATTCTTTTACCCTGCTGAAGACGGTCATTGATGAAATATTCTCCACTTACAATCTTAAGGCTTAACAATAATTCCAGAGACTCGAAGAAATCTGATTCCCACGCACTGATATCCTCATCAAATTGTAATCCGTCCAGCAAACGCTGATGTTTGGATTTAAGCTCATCATACTTCCTGCGAAAATCCGGCCTGAGCAAATCCCCTACCCTTAATCCGTTTCTGCCGGTCTTATCCATATAAGCAGGTCCGATACCTTTGAGCGTAGAGCCGATCTTGTCTTTTCCTTTGGAATGCTCGCTTGCCTTATCCAGGGCCCTGTGTCCGGGTAATATCAAATGAGTTCTTTCACTTACAAAAAGATTCTTGCGGAAATCAACCCCGAGATCTTCCACTGCCTTACATTCTTTTTTCAATGTGACCGGATCAAGTACCACTCCGCTGCCGATGATATTTTCGATATTCTGATGGAAGATTCCGCTGGGTATCTGATGAAGGACGATTTTTTTACCATCGAGGTATAAGGTATGCCCGGCATTGGGACCTCCCTGAAACCTTGCTACCATGTCATAGCCCTTGGCGAAATAATCCACGATTTTTCCCTTGCCCTCATCTCCCCATTGAAGGCCCAGTATCACATCAACCATAAAAATCTAAAATTGTTTGATTTCAAAACCTGAGGCGAAATTAACCGAAAAATAGCTTCTATTAGTGGGTACTGAAAAAAGTAAATCAACGAATGCAGGAATCAGGCGACCTTCAACATACTCAACTTTGATTTGTTGAACTTACCGGTTGCATATTCGAGGGTAACGTGAAACTTTTTCTCATTGCCTGAAGGAAGTTCATACATGGCATCGGTAAGGATGCTTTCACAGATACTGCGCAATCCTCTTGCCCCCAGTTTGAACTCCAATGCCTTTGAAACCATGAAATCCAAAACATCGTCATCGAAGGAGAGCACAATGCCTTCCATCTCAAATAGTCGTGTGAATTGCCTGATCAGGGAGTTCTTGGGTTCTGTCAAGATACTGCGAAGCGTTTCAGCATCCAGAGGATCCAGATAGGTTACAACAGGCAGCCTGCCCAATAATTCAGGGATGAGCCCAAACTGTTTCAGGTCCACCGCGTTGACAAACTGCAGAATATGCTGATGCTGATATTCCTGAGCCTCCTTGTTCACATTGAAGCCGATGGCGTTGCTGTTAACCCTTCTGGAAATGATCTTGTCGATTCCATCGAAGGCTCCTCCGCAAATGAACAGGATGTTCTGTGTATTGATTTTGATAAGCTTTTGCTCCGGATGCTTTCTGCCTCCCTGGGGAGGAACCAGCACCTCGCTGCCCTCTAGCAGCTTAAGCAGACCTTGCTGAACGCCTTCGCCGCTCACATCCCTGGTAATAGAGGGATTATCGCTCTTGCGGGCAATCTTGTCTATTTCGTCAATGTATACGATTCCTTTTTCCGCTGCCGCCACATCATAATTGCAGGCCTGTAACAACCTGGTGAGCATGCTCTCGACATCCTCGCCCACATATCCAGCCTCGGTAAATACCGTGGCATCCACAATGGTGAATGGCACCTGTAACATCCGCGCGATGGATTTTGCCAGAAGGGTCTTCCCCGTGCCGGTCTCACCCACCATGATAATATTGCTCTTCTCTATCTCAACATCATTTTCAACCTGCTGATGAATACGCTTGTAATGGTTATAAACAGCAACAGCCAGAATTTTTTTCGCATCATTCTGACCGACCACATATTGATCCAGAAAACGCTTGATTTCCTCCGGCTTTTTTACCTGCAAGTTCCCGGAGGTGGAAGACAATTTTGCTTCAGATGAATTGTCAGGAAACTCCTGCGCAACAATTTCCCTGGCCTGATCAACACACTGATCGCAAATATGGGCATCCTGCCCTGAAATCAGTATCCGGCTTTCCTCACGACTTTTGCCGCAAAAAGAACAATGGAAATTTTTTTTATTCGACATTTTTGAAAGAGGTGTTTATCGGTAGGAAATTTTCGGTTTTCGGATCTTCCTTCATCGGGAAACCGCAATTCAAATCATCATAACTTTTCCAAAATTCCGTCCACGATACCATACTCCATGGATTCATTGGCATCCATCCAGTAATCACGATCGAAATCCTTCATGATCTTGTCGAATGACTGCTTACAGTTCTCAGCCAGGATCCTGGCTCCCATTTCCTTGGTTTTCATGATTTGTAATGCCATGATTTCAAGGTCGGCACTGGTACCTCTTCCTCCGCCGCTGGGCTGATGGATCATCACCTCTCCATGCGGGAAAATGAATCTTCTTCCCTTTTCGCCTCCGCTCAGCAGAATGCTTCCCATGCTGGCAGCCATACCCATACAGACTGTACTCACAGGAGACGAAATCATTTGCATGGTGTCATAAATCACCATCCCGCTGGTAACCAGCCCACCGGGACTGTTGATGTAAAACGTAATTTCTTTTCCCGGATCCAAAGCCTCCAGATACAACAACCGATCGGTGATATCTTTGGCACTTTTATCATCCACCGGTCCCCAAAGGAAAATCTTCCTCTGCTCGATGAATTTCTTATCGAACATCCAGCCACTCATCATTTTCTCCATATTGATACCGGGAACGGGAGCCTCAGGGCTTTCTTCTTCCATTTTATTGATATGCTTGTTCATTTTTACCTTTTGATTTTAAGATGGATAGCTTTTTGATCAGTCTTTCTTGTTCTTTTTAGGATTGGTGAGCAACACTTCGTCCACCAGCCCGTATTCCTTGGCCTCGGTGGAAGTCATCCAGTAATCGCGGTCACAGTCCTGCTCCACTTTTTCCACAGGTTGTCCGGTATGCGTTGAAATGATGGCATACAATTCTTTTTTAACCTTACGGATCTCATTCACGGTTATTTCAATATCGGTGGCTTGTCCTCCCGCTCCCGAACTGGGTTGATGCATCATGATACGGCTATGCTTCAAGGCAGTGCGTTTCCCTTTGGCACCCGCGCACATCAATACCGCTCCCATGCTCGCTGCCATGCCGGTGCAGATAGTGGCGATATCGGGCGTGATGAACTGCATCGTGTCATACATGCCCAATCCTGCATAAACACTTCCTCCCGGACTATTGATATACATCTGTATGTCCCTGGTACGATCGGTACTCTCCAGAAAAAGGAGTTGGGCAGTCACGATATTGGCAACCTCATCCGTGATAGGGTAACCCAGAAAAATGATCCTATCCATCATCAGTCGGCTATAAACATCCATGACCGCGATGTTCATTGGCCTTTCCTCGATAATATTGGGCGTGAGGTTGGTGATGTTATGTCGCACATAACCATGCAATGTATTACTGCTGATGCCATGGTTATGCACCGCATATTTTTCAAATTCCTTTTCGATATTCATTGTATAAATTTAAACTGTTAGCAAATGTAGGCAGAGTTTATGGTAATCGATACCTGATCAATCATTGTCAGATCTGCTCATGGCAAGATAATAAAGTACGTATTGTACCAACATAGCTATGGAGGCGAGTGCAGCCACCACGTAGGTCATCGCGGCCCATTTCAGCGCATCTTTCGCCTTATCCTTTTCCATCGCAGTAGTCACGTTTGCCGATTGCAACCAGGTTAAAGCCCTTGCGGAAGCGTCAAACTCAACGGGAAGCGTGACAATGGTAAACAACGTAGTAACGGCGAATAATATGATCCCGATAAGCAGTAAAGTAGGATTCCCTCCGCCGATTCCCATGTAGCCGAGCCCACCGATGATGATCCACTGCGACAAAGTACTGCTGACATTGACCATAGGCACCATCTTGCTTCTGAATGTCAGCATCGAATAAGCCGTGGCATGCTGCACCGCGTGACCGCATTCGTGTGCGGCTACAGCAGCTGCTGCCACATGCCGGCCATCAAATACTTCCTGACTCAGATTAACGGTCTTATTGACAGGATTATAATGATCGGTTAGGGTTCCTGAAACCGAAGTGACAGCCACATCGCTAAGACCATGGTCGGCCAACATTTTTCTCGCGATCTCAGCACCACTCATCCCGCTTCCTGTTGCAACGCGGGAATACTCACTGAACTTGCTTTTGAGCCTGTTTTGCACCACCAGGCCGATGAGCATGAATACGACCGAAATAACGATGATTCCTATTGTCATGATAATCGCTTTACAAAGTATGAGCAAAAATTGTTCCCAAAGAACTAACTGACAAATTTACAATAGGACCTCACATAGCAGCAAAAAAAAAGAACAGCCGAAGCTGTTCTCTTCAAATATCATAATAAGCTGATTACTTGGCGTACTGGGCACTAAGGCTCTTGGCAAGCTCTGTCATCTTCTTCAAACCGTCTTCAGGAAGATTACCTTTCCTGAACTCAGCCAATACCTCCGGCAGCTTGTTATCCATTTCAGTGAGGAAATGCTCCTCAAAAGCCTTTACATTCTTGACGGCAACCTCTTTTAACAATCCCTGTGTACCGAGATAGATAATGGCAACCTGCTTTTCGACTGAGAAAGGTGAATATTGCGCTTGCTTGAGCACTTCCACGTTTCTGGCACCCTTGTCAATCACATTTTTAGTAGCGGCATCAAGGTCTCCACCGAATTTGGAGAAGGCCTCCAGCTCACGGTAAAGCGCCTGGTCCAACTTAAGGGTACCTGCAACCTTTTTCATGGATTTGATCTGGGCATTACCACCCACACGGCTCACAGAAATACCTACGTTGATCGCAGGCCTGATACCGGCATTGAACAAATTACTTTCCAGGAATATCTGACCATCAGTGATGGAGATTACGTTGGTAGGGATGTAGGCGGAAACGTCACCTGCCTGTGTCTCAATGATAGGAAGGGCGGTCAATGAACCTCCGCCTTTTACCAAATGCTTGATAGTGGCAGGCAAATCATTCATCTGACGGGCGATATCATCCTTGGAGATGATTTTTGCAGCCCTTTCGAGCAAACGACTGTGCAAATAGAAAACGTCTCCGGGATAAGCCTCACGTCCGGGCGGCCTGCGCAATAAAAGGGAAACCTCACGATAAGCGACAGCCTGCTTGGAGAGATCATCATAAATAATCAGTGCAGGACGGCCGGTATCACGGAAGAATTCGCCTATGGCAGCACCGGCAAAGGGAGCGTAAAACTGCAATGGAGCAGGATCAGAGGCAGAAGCAGCCACGATAGTGGTATACTCCATGGCGCCATTCTCTTCCAGGGTCTTCATGATTCCGGCAATAGTAGACGCCTTCTGACCGATGGCAACATAAATACAATAAACCGGGTTTCCTGCTTTGAAAAATTCTTTTTGATTGATAATGGTATCAACCGCGATGGCTGTCTTTCCTGTCTGACGGTCGCCAATGATCAACTCACGCTGACCGCGACCGATAGGAATCATGGCATCAATGGCTTTTACTCCTGTTTGCAGAGGTTCCTTTACAGGCTCTCTGTAAATTACACCGGGGGCCTTGCGCTCCAATGGCATCTCGTAAAGCTCACCCTTCAAAGGACCTTTTCCGTCTATGGGCTCTCCAAGAGTATTGATTACCCTTCCGGCCATACCATCACCCACTTTGATGGAAGCGATCTGGCCGGTGCGCTTTACTTTATCACCCTCTTTGATTTCACTGCTGTCACCCATCAATACCACACCCACATTATCCTCCTCCAGATTCAAGGCAATAGCTCTAACGCCATTGTCAAATTCCACTAACTCGCCGGAACGTACGTTATTCAAACCATACACCCTCGCGATACCATCTCCCACTTGCAAAACAGTACCCACCTCTTCCAGGTTGGCACCTGCATTGAAATTGCTAAGCTGCTGGCGCAAAATCGCCGAAATCTCATCTGGTTTAATTTCTACCATAACTTCTTGATTGTTTTGCTCAAATGAGGATTTTTCGGATGAAAAACCCATTATTTTCGGCGGCAAAGGTAAGACCACACCTCCGAACCACAAAAGAAAAAAAGAGCCAGGCTACAAAATATTAAAGCCCGGAAAACCGCCGTTTTTTCCAAATAAATTACAGGTAAAGAAAATCAGGAAGCGCAATAAATGAAATATTCATATTAATTTTTTACATATTTCTTATATATTTGATAATTAATATATTAATGCATATTTTAGTTTTAATCTTTACTAAAAATAGGCTCTCTTTAACATTTGGACAGCCGGCTGAGATACTTAAAATCCCGTAATTTTAGAGCCCGAAAAGTTGTTTGGGAGCTTTTCATAACATTCAAGACACAAATGGAGTCTTGTTTGAAAGCTAAGCCTTGTTCATCATTACTTATTAACCACTTTCATGAAAAGAAATTTTATTCTGCTGACCACATTGTTGCTAAGCCTCTTCGGTTACGCTCAGGAAAACGAAAAACTGATCGCCTGGCAGCTGATTGAACAAAACAAGGAAGCGACAGGGTTCACAGCCGCCGATCTTGACAATTCAATACTCAAGAGTGCCTACTTCAACAGGCACGGGGGAACCTGGCTGGTCCATCTTCAGCAAAGCCACCTGAGCCTTCCTGTTTACAACCAGATTCATGTGCTGGCTTTCAAAAATGAAAAGCTGGTGTCAATGGTAGGAACAAGAATCGGCAAAATTGAAAGACTTGCAGGTAACAATGCAACTCCGGCCGTAAATCCCTCCGAAGCAGTCAAGACAGCTCTTGCCAGCAAGGGTATCTCTGAATATGAGGACCCGCAAGGTTTTATGGCAAACGGAAAGTGGGAATTCGGAAATATGGGCGTTTGCAGTGAAACAATAACCGCGGAACTGATGTGGCTCCCTGTTGATGAAAATACTTCCGTAAAACTGGTTTGGGAAATCAGGGTTGTTCCTCTGAAATCCTCCGGCTATTTCATGATCAGGGTGGACGCGATGAACAACAAAGTGATCAACGAGGATAACCTGACCGTAAGTTGTCAATGGGGTCCTGCAAACCTTACTTCCCATGATCATCACGAACACGCAATCGCGGGAAACAATGGAGCCGTCAGATCCTTAATAGAAGAAACTCCTTTGTCTGTAAATATCGTTAATGATGCATCCTATCTGGTGGTACCCTATCCCGCCGAAAGTCCCAAGCATCCGGGTGGCACTCCCGATACCATTGTCAGTCCATGGAAGAATTTTTCAGGAAATGCTGTATCACAAGGATGGCATACTATCGGCTCAAATGATTATTCCTACACTAAAGGGAATAATGTAATAGCCTGGGAAGATCAGAATGGAACCGACGGACAAGGACAATATTTTGTGGTTTCGGGTCGGGATTCATTGAAATTCATTTCACCTCCAAATTTTTCACTACCGCCCTCAAATACTGCAAATCTAAGATTTGCATTAACAAATTTATTTTACTGGAATAATTTATCCCATGACATTTCATACATCCATGGGTTTGACGAGGCCGCCGGAAATTTCCAAAGCTCCAATCAAGGTAGACCGGGTGCCGGAAATGATGAGGTCATAGCGGATTGTCAGGATGGAGGCGGCTCTAACAACGCCAATTTCGCCACTCCACCTGATGGCTCTAATCCAAAAATGCAAATGTATCTGTGGGCTAACAAATCAATAGATGGATCGCTGGATAATGGTGTTATCACTCATGAATACATGCACGGAATAAGTAACAGACTTACTGGCGGACGAACTCTTAGCAGCTGCCTGCTCAATGAGGAGCAAATGGGAGAGGGTTGGAGTGATTATTTTTCCATCATGCTAACTCAAAATTGGGCTGATTCCGACACGGGAACAGGAAGAAGTGCCCCAAGATCCATAGGAACTTATGTAAACAATGATCCAATTAATGGACCAGGAATTAGAACAGTAAAATATTGTACGGACTTCAGTATCAACAACAGAAAATATGCCAACTCATCAATTTCTAATTATGGTGCCTTTTCCGACAAGTATATAGTAGGAGAACTATGGTGCTCTACATTGTGGGACATGACATGGAACATTGTTAAACAAACAGACAGCATCGATCCTGATTTATTCAATGAAAACGGTAAAGGAGGTAACTCTATCGCTTTGAAATTGGTAATTGAAGGAATGAAATACCAGCCGTGTAGCCCCGGATTGATTGATGGAAGAAATGGTATTTTGAGAGCGGATACCATCTTATTTGGAGGTGCATATTCATGTGCGATTTGGAAAGCCTTCAGTCGGAGGGGCATGGGGCCGAAGGCTTCTCAGGGCTCATCATCCTCAGTAAGAGACCAGAAAGCTGATGAAAGCAATTATAACCCTGTCAATATTTTTCTTAGACAAGACAAGCCCTCGGGAGTACCACAAGGCGGAACAATCACTTACACGATAACAGCGATATCACCATGCATTTCTGCAACAGGTTTCAAAATAAAACAAACACTCCCATCTAATGTCAGCTACCTTAGCGGAGGATCTTATGACTCATCAAACAGAGAAGTGACATTTGAAAGCGACCTTGAAGAAGGTATTGAGAAAAATTTTCAGTTTTCCGTTCGTGTGAATAATGGCAGTTATTTTACTCCTTACAAATTACTGGAGGAAAATATACCCTCAACCACCTTGCCCTCTAATTGGTCAACTACTGCCAGCCCTACAACTAATATATGGAAAACAACTTCAGCTGCATCATACAGCCCGCCTCGCTCCTTTTATGCAACCAACTATGCGACTACCAGCGATCAAAAACTAATTTCTCCAGTCGCAGTCTTGCCCATAGGCTCTAATCCGACACTAACATTTTGGCACAGATTCAACTCGGAATTGGGTACTGACGGCGGAATAATAGAAGCCTTGATAAACGATAGCATTTGGATATCGCTTGAAAATATGTTTATCGAGAACGGCTACAACACCCGCCTTAATCCAAGCTCAAACCCTCTAGCCAACAGAAGGGCATTTTCTGGTTCAATTGACTCGTTTCAAAAGTCGACAATCAACTTGTCTTCAATTGCAGGCAATTCGGTAAAATTCAGATTCTGGTTCGGATCGGATAACAGTAATACTCCCGACCTTCAAAGCCCTGCGGGCTGGTTCGTTGACGACATTACTTTGGACATAAGCCCAGTGGTAATAATGAGATCTGCTATTTTTAATTCCGCAGGAACACTCCAAGACTTTGCAGATACAATAACAGACATCTTACCCTGCGAATTTGCTGAAGTATCAAAAAGAGATTCTTTGCAAAGAGTATGTCGCGAATCTGATGCCATCCTTACTTTTGAAAATAAAGGAACCAATAATTTATATCAATGGCAGGTAAGCAATGATAAAGGACAGACTTTCCTAGATGTTCAAGGAGCCAATGACGATAGTCTCTTACTCCCCAACGTTTCAAATTCACTTGATAGTATTCTTTACAGGATTATTGTCAGCAACGCCTGTCCATCTTTGGATACATCTGCAAGCGTCATGTTAATGGTGTCAGAAGCCGTTTCCATCAACACCCAACCTTCATTTTTAAATGTTTGTGAGGGTTCAACCGACAATATGAAAGTATCGGCTTCAGGCGGCATCCTGGGTTTCCAATGGCAAAGCAGCGCTGATGGGGTAAACTACAATGACATTACAGGCGCTACCGACAGTATTATCAATTTTTCAACGGTCTCGGCGACGCAGGATAGCAGCCTTTACAGGGTAAAGATCGTTTCTTGTAACAATGCCATTTCCCTTCCTGCCAATCTTTTCGTTATCAATAAGGCTGATATCACGCAACAGCCACAGAGCAGCTGGATTTGCAGTGGATCAAGTCTAACAGTGGTAGCTGCTTCCGCAGGTGACAACCTTACATATCAATGGCAGGTAGCATCCAAAGGAAGCAATCTGTTCCAGAATATTCCAGGGGCTGATTCCGCCAGCCTTCCGATTGTGGCCAACCTTACATCAGATAGCAGTACCTACCGGCTGATCGCTCGTAACTCATGTAATTCAGCCGACACCTCCATAGCGGCCACCATCAGTATTTCGGATTCTGTATTCATCCTCAAGCAACCATCAGCCGTCACTCTTTGCAACGGATTGGATACTACCCTCACGGTAGCAATTGCCGGCGGTCGAATTGCCGGTTATCAATGGCAAAAAAGCAGCAATGGGGTCGACTTTACCGACACAACGGGAGCAACCTCACCAACTTTAGTTTTCAACAATATTCAGACAAGTGAGCTTGGCAAGAGATACAGGCTTGTGATTAAAGCATGCAATGACCTGATATCGCAATCAGCCCTGTTAACAGTACTCTCGTCACCCAAAGTAACCAATGATCCCCGGAATGCGCAGATTTGTGAAAATTCAAATCATTTGTTCAGTGTTTCCGCTTCCGGTGATGGTACCTCTTTCCGTTGGCAAGTAAGCACTGATGGAGGAAACTCCTTCCGCGATACGGGAACAAGTACAAACAGTTTTGCGATCAATGCTGCCAAGATCAACAATAATAATGACCTTTATCGGGTGATTGTTTCAGGAACATGTGCCAAGCCCGACACATCTTCCGCAGCGCAACTAACGGTGAACACATTGATTACTCCGTTATTTGGTCAGAGCACCAGGGCCGTTTTGAAAAAAGTTTGTGCCGGAGAAACCAAATCACCACTGCCTTCTGCCGATGATAATAATGTGGCAGGCACTTGGACTCCTTCTTTCAATGGAAACCAGAAAACAACCTATACTTTCAAGCCGAACAATACATGCTCAAAAACAGATACCCTCACCATTGACGTGGAAGGATGTCGTTTCGTTTCTCCTAATCCTGTAGTAAGCGGAAGTTTTGTGGTTTAC
>Ga0315906_10000402_pt1 | contig 69306 bp, 46 predicted proteins | sample LakEriMetagenome_4_FD_203526 | JGI IMG/M metagenome (GOLD analysis project Ga0315906, IMG submission 203526) | Freshwater fungal communities from buoy surface, Lake Erie, Ohio, United States - Buoy 2 MA122 | ecosystem: Environmental > Aquatic > Freshwater > Lake > Lake biofilm | place: USA... | reverse complement strand
CATAAACGGTTTGTGGACGATTGCTGGGCAACACGTCCGGGCGCGATCCGAGGGGTTGCGTGGATTGAGCCAGGAGTTTGGGGCCGACGCCCAACAAAACTCCCACGAGAACTGTCAACCACAACCTTTGAGACATCAGGCAAACTCGCGGGAACAAACCCAGTGCGACGAAACCCACGAATTGACGACGCAACTCCCCGATCTCGCCCAAATCGCTTATGCTAACAGACGATTGTGAGGCGGGTAACTGTTGAGAGGCCAGCTTGATTCGATAATCCTGCTGGATTCGCCAGGAGTGGAATCATGGCTTTCACGCCGAAGGTGTACAAACCAACCCATCCCCTCGCGTCCCGGATTGTCGAAAACCGATCGATCATCCCGGTGATTCGATTTGTCGTTCTTCCGGTCTGATGTCTGAGCAAATCCAGAGACCATCAAAGCAAAACGCATGTGGTGCGGCCGATCGATGCCAGGTTTCCCGGTCACATTGCAAAACGGGTGCCTGATTTGTCTGTGGTCAGCGCAATACACCTGGGTATGACGGAACCTTTCGCAGCGTGAGCAGGGGAAAACTGCGACAATTTCCCCATCAGGATTAATTTCCAGACTCAAATCGAACGCAGCGGGGATTGTCTGGATCGAGACTCACTTCTCAATCAGTCCACTTTGATCCCAACCCCACCTGACTGATCGCCGAACATACCACAGAATCAAATCCAGATCGGTGGGCTGTCCCGCCAAGTCTGATCTGAATCGTCAGAAAGAAATGCGATCGACTGTCACCGTGGAATGGCGTTCAGACAGCGATATCGCAAAAAGAGACGATCGTTCTCCCCCTGCCGTAGCGAAACCAGGGAGAGAAGAGCCTGTTCCCCAGCAGAAAATCCTTGACCAGAGAAGGCTGCAGGGGCCATTCTGCCGCCAAAGACCAATGGGCAAAGGGTGAGATAAAATTCATCAATCAGTCCGGCCGCTAACATCGCGAAATTCAACTCTCCGCCTCCCTCAAGCAGCAGATGTTGAATTTCCAGACGCCGCAGTTGATCCATAGCGACATTGAGATCAACACCACGTTCAGTTGCCGGAACAAGGACCAGATCCGCGACAGTCTGCAAGTCGGCGAGGAGACTCTCCGGATGATCGAGATGAGTGATAACCAGGGGACGATGTTCAGTCCCGCGGAACAAATCCCGCTCATGCCAGGGAAAATCGAGAGAGCGGCTGACAATAACGGCTCGCGGTTGGCTGGTCCGACCAGCCAACCGACGAGCCTCAATCCATTTTGGAGAAGACACTCGCAGCCTGGGATTCTCATCCCGGACCGTGGCCGCCCCGATGATCACCGCGTCAGCCTGCGACCGTAACTCCTCCATCAGGTCGCGATCCTCACTTCCGCCAAAGCCATGCAACGCACGGTCGGCCGTGGAAATCCGCCCATCCAGAGAAATGGCGAGGTTGCCGTAGGTGAATGGACGATTCACCGGGAGATGGCCCGTACCTCAGCGAGAGACGAATCGATCTGCCCATGCAGATCGAAGTCGTGAATCGACTCCATACTGATGGAATCGATCACGATCCGAGCGCAATCAGATTCATCGGCGAGGGTTTTCGCCAAATCGGCCGACAGATCACGGAGCACATCTTCCAGGAACTGTGGACGGGCGTGGGCCAGAAAAACGGTCAGCAATTCGAATTCGCGGGGCATTGTGTTCTGACACCGCACTGCCACGCGATCGATCGAATCCAGAATCTCCAGAAGATTCATCGGTCCCGCCAGACCCTGTAACTTGACATGGGTTCGGCAGCGCTGCGAGTGGGTCATCAACGGCATTTGCCGCAGTTCCAACTCGTTCACGAATGTCGAACTTTCATCACCATGACTCTGACGATACGTCTGCTGCACGCACGGACAAGCGGTGATGTGGCTGAAAATCACTCCCTGGGTGAACTGGGTTTGCCCATTGGCAAACTGAGCTTCAATCGACAGACCCAAGGATTCGAGCGAAGACTTCGACTTCACTCCTTCGATCGCCTCAAGATACGGCAGTTGACCCTGCACTCGGACATGGGCGGTCTCCGCATGCTGTGTTGTCCGCAGCAGATCCACCACACGGGATGCGTAGTGATGGAGACTGTCGTATTGCTCACCAGCAAGACGGGCCAGAACGTCTCCCATCCGCGAGACATGAATGCCCCGCTTCTCCGCGGCCAAACCGACCAAGAGGTCGACCGAGCACGAGAGATGAGCCACTCCACCTCCCAGAGGGTTGCGAATGATCACGGGAATGGAAGTTCGGGCAACCCCCATGGAACGAATCGAGAGAGGATGCTTGGCCGGTTGGCTGGCCACATCCCGGCCCGTCTCATTCATCGAGGCAATTGTTTCCTCGGCGGATCGCTCAAACACCTCCTGGAACTCTGGCAGATGCCGCTGGTGCACCGCGAGGACCGAGTCTGGGTTTTTCTTCCGCTCTGGGACAGGGGGACGCATCAACATTTCACTCACCTTGGGGACCGGCCGCTTAACCGAGGGCATTCCCGGGTGTTCGGGGGCAGCGGCTAAACTCAAGCCGCTCGGAATCCCGCAAACCTTCAAATGCTAGCGCGGACAGGCGACAAATCAATCCCCTGCGATCCGACATCTTCAAATCTTCGATGGATCCACACGAAACCAAGACGAGTAGAAAACCGCCAGACACGACAGATCATCCCCGCAGAGAGACAATTAATGTAGTACTCCAGCCATTGTGCGTATCCCTTCTCCAGGCCGGCCGTGAGTCCGGAACTGGCGTATCGGACCTGATCACAATGCCCTCTTCGGCACGCGCCTCACGACCGGCTCAACCGATCAAGTCGGCAAGACCCCTTGCACCACCGGACTCCTCTGTTCGAAGTATCCGGCACTGCCATCGCCCCATGAAGAGGGTCAATGTCGATGGCGACCCCAGCTTCCCGGAAGCGCCTGCCGCCAGCCTTTGGCAGGCGCGTTAATCCCTCTCCAGAGGATACCGCCCAGGCATCTTTCAGGGCTCAGCCCTTCAGCAGACCCGAGATGCGGTCGAAGCCGGCCTCGAGGTTGGCCAGGCCCGTGGCAAACGAAAGTCGCACGTAACCCGGTGCGCCGAAAGCATCACCGCTCACCAGCGCCACGTGGGCGTCTTCCAGTAATGCTGTGCAGAACTCGGTGGAGTCGCGACAGACGCGACCATTGGCCAAAGCCTTGCCAAGATGCCGACTGACATTGAAAAACGCGTAGAATGCTCCCCCCGGCTCAGGCATCGACACTCCGGGCAATTGCCGCACGCGGGACAGCGTGTATTCCCGCCGACGGGTGAACTCGGTCAACATGTCGGCTACACATTGCTGAGATCCGGTCAACGCGGCGACGGTCGCGTGCTGGCTGATGCTGCAGGGATTCGATGTCTCCTGGCTCTGAAGATTGTCCATGGCCGCTGTCAGAGGTGCGGGGGCCAGGGTCCACCCAATTCGCCAGCCTGTCATCGCGTAGGCCTTGCTGACCCCATTGACGATCACCGTCCGCTCCGGAATCCCCCCCAGCAGCGTCACCCAGCTGCGCGACGGTTCCGAGGTGTAGACCAGCTTGTCGTAAATCTCATCCGAGCAGACCCACAACCGATGCTTTTCGGTCACCCGGGCCAAGGCTTCGAGATGTTCGGGACTGTAGGTGGCACCGGTGGGATTGCTGGGAGAATTCAGCAACAGCAACCGGCTCTGCGGGCCAATTGCCCGCTCCAGTTCGTCAGGGGAGAGTCGAAACCCACTTTCCTCCGTGGTGGGGATGATCTTGGCCCGCGCCCCCGCCAGTTCAACCAACGCCTCGTAACTGACCCAGAACGGCGCGGGAATCAGCACTTCGTCCCCCGGTCCGCACAACGCGGTGATCACGTTGTGGAGCGAGTGCTTCGCGCCATTCGAAACGAGACACTGGTTGGGCTGATACCGGAATCCATGATCCCTCTCGAACGCCGCACAGATGGCAGCCTTCAATTCGGGAATGCCGCCGGATGGAGTGTAATGCGTATGCCCGGCCTGCATTGCAGCAATCGCCGCGGCCTGGATGTGCTGGGGAGTGTCGAAGTCTGGTTCACCCAGTGTGAAGTCGTAGACCTTGATGCCCTTCGCCTTCAGTGCCTTCGCCTTGGCGGCGGCGGCGATCGTGGCGGACGGCTTGAGTGCTGAAACAGCGGGAGAAAGTTGCATGAAACCTGGACCCCGGGAATGACGGGCCAGGTGACATCCCGGCCCCGCAAGGTCTGTTCCCCTCGAAAACCGTGGAACCAGACACTGCATCGAGAGGGAATTGTTCTGGGGGATCCCGAGGGCGTCAAGTCGGCAAGGGGTTCCCGTGTCACTTCAAGCTCTGTAGACCGGCACAACCGATCTGAATCTCTTTCGACTCCCAACAGCTTCCCCAGTGATCCCCGCGAAGTGGATCCCGACCGTTGGCGACCGCTTCCGCCGGGATGCCGGAACCAAACGGGGTTGCGACAACCGCAGCCAGCAGGTGAGAGCAAAGTTAGGTTCCTCGAATTCGCAACAAACTGATGGAAAGACTTGTTTTAGGGTTGACTGAATCGCCGCAAAAAAAATATTCTATGATCACTTGACATTACCTAAGTCGTTTCTCGCTCGCGGGGACAACTTGTGGAAACCGGACTCGGTTGGGGTCGCTGGCTGGCCAGACCCCTGTCAGGTGCTGCTGTTGGGCACGGTCCCCAGGGATGCCAAGGTCGTGCCACTGTCCTGCATTTTGGTGTCCCTGCGATCGTGAACAACAAGGAGAGTTGACATGGCGGCTGCAAAGAAGGCGACCAAGAAGGCTGCGACCAAGTCCCCCAAGGCCAAGACCGGCGCCAAGAAGGCGACCAAGAAGAAGTAATCAAGCCATTCCGGGCCCATTCGGGACTTTTGTCTCCGGTTTGTTGTGGCCACGGGAAACTTCTGAGGTTTTCAGCAGGCCAGACATTTTTGTCTGGCCTGTCTGCATTTCAGCTTCCATTCCGGCAACTCCATGCTGTCTGCGGTTCTTGGCAGCCCACCAGTTGCCAACCTGTTCGAAGCCCCACCCAACCGCCTCCGCGGAGTTCACCTGAATCCTCTCACTGCTGCGTGAGGCATGTCTGGCATCACCCTTCGGGCTCGTCGATCAATTCCAGAAATGGGTCGAGTCCCATCTGCAGATGATGTTCAAACCTTTGGTCCTCCTGTTTGAGCATCAGCTTCCGATTGCGGAGATGAAGTTTTTCGGTCCGCTTCTGTGCTCGTGTGAAAATCTGGAGGAATGAAGCTGGCAACTCGCTCTGGCCCGCAGACCGCGCCTGCCGACGGTGACGCTCCAGTTCCCTTGGTCTCAGGCAATTCAGCAACTCATCATCCAGGGAGACAAAAAACTGGAAGCTGCCCGGATCTCCCTGCCGCGCCGCCCGTCCCACCAACTGACGGTCGATACGGGCCGAACTGTGCATCTCGGTGGCAATCACATGCAGCCCTCCCGACTCGCGGACGTTTTCGTCGAGCAGGATGTCTGTCCCCCGCCCCGCCATGTTCGTGGCAATCGTGACATGCCCACGTCGTCCCGCCCGGGAGATGATGTCCGCTTCCTCCGACAACTTCCGGGCGTTCAGCAGTTGGTGCACGATGCTTCGCTCGGTCAGGAGTTGGCTCAGCTGTTCACTCGCCGCCACAGAAGGGGTGCCAATCAAGACAGCGCGGCTCGACACCAACCGCTCAACCTCCTGCACCACAGCCTGAGCCTTGTCGACCCAGGTGGCGAACACCCGGGTGGGAAGTCCCTGACGAATACAGGGACGATGTGTGGGAATGACCGAGACCTTCATCTTGTAGGTCTTGTGTACCTCGCCCCTGACCGACGAGGCGGTGCCAGTCATCCCGCCCAGGTGTCGGTACTGTCGAAAGTAGCGCTGCACAGTCACTTGGGCGGCCGACATGGTCCGATTGGTGATCGGGACCTGTTCCTTCGCCTCGATGGCCTGATGGAGCCCCTGTTGCCACTTGCGCCCTTCCATCATGCGGCCCGTTGACTCATCGATGATCTGGATCTCCTGATCGTCGTTGATGACATAATCGCGATCTCTCTGGAATCCATATTGAGCGGTCAATGCACGCTCAACCTGCCGGTAGATCTGCTCGGGCTCATGACGACTGACGAGGCTTGAGCGGGGCGACAGCAACACCTTCCGGCACCCAGCCTCGGTGAGCACAGCGTCTCGCTTGTGGGGGTCGTACAGAAAGTGCTCTTCCGGAATCAACTGCGGGGCAATCTGCGAGCCCCATTCATACAGCGCCAAAGACGCCGGTGGGGTCACCTCCTCGGTGGAAATGATCAGCGGCGTTCGGGCATCATCAATCAGCACGCTGTCCGCTTCGTCGACGAGGGCAAAGTAATGCCCCCGCTGCACGGGGCGTTCGGCTCCCTCGGCGCGGGCTGCATCGGCAGCGTCATCCAGCCTCAGACGATCCCGCAGAAAATCGAATCCCAATTCCTTGGAGGTTCCATACGTCACATCACGACTGTAATGGGCCCGGCGCTCATCGGTTCCCTGGGGCGTCTGGATGCAGCCGACAGTCATGCTCAGCAGCTCGAAAGCCGCCCGGTTGAGTTCGGCATCACGCAGCGCCAGATAATCATTCACGGTGACCACATGACAGCCCTGGCCGATCAGCGCGCGCAGGTACGTGGGGAGGACCGCCGTCAGGGTCTTGCCCTCTCCCGTCTGCATTTCGGCCAGGCCCCCCTGGAAGATGGCAATGGCCCCCTCGATTTGAACAGGGTAATGGCGGAGCTTGAGGGTCCGGTGACAGGCCTCTCGCATCAGTCCGTAGGCACGAACCAGCAACGAGTCCAGTTCCACACCGGAACGAGCCAGCCATTTCAAGTCGACTCCCCGGAGCCTCAATTCCTCATCCGAGGCTGAGGCGAGACTCTCGCTCTCTGCAATGACCTGCCCAACCAGTTGGCGCCGCTCCGTAATGGTGCCTGGCCACAGTCCACGGGTGAATCGTCGCAGCGGCTCGAACACGGAAGTCTCCTCGGATCCCAGTGACGACTGTATTCACAGTACTCCAGGTCGGAACAACACCGACAGCGACCTGGCGAGTGGTGAAGCCTGATGGCAGTTCAACTCCGAGTCCCGGCAGCGTGCTGAACAACAAAAAACCGCAGTTCCCGCCGGGGGGAGAACTGCGGCTTAAACTCCGGATCGATCGTAGTCCGGGACCGTTCCCCTCAACGGGGGCCCCCTTGCTGACCAACCAGGCGCTTGGCAATGTCGACTTCAATCTTGCCGAAATTGGTCTCATGCCGCTTCAGTGACTGTCCAAGGGTGTACCACAGCCGCATGGCGGTGTAGTAATTCATGACCAGCCGCTGATCAATCTTCACCGGGACCGGATTGCTGGGATCACCCACCGGAGCCGTGTTGAGACCAAAGTCGAGAATCAGTTCTTCAGGAGAACCAGTCACCCGGGCGAAATTCGTGTAAATGGGCTCCAGATCCGAGGGCTCAATCGTGGGCTGAACGACAGCCGCTCCGGGAACTGGACGATTCTCTGCAGCAGATTCGGTCGACATCTAAAAACTCCAGGTGTTTGGTCACGGGAGATTGTCAAGGGTGTGAGCCGATTGTTGAAACGTAACCCCCGGCTTCCCCTCCGGAAGTATAACGAATCTGACCGCCGGAGGGAGGGTAGGCCCAAGGGCTGGCGGTCCCCGACGTCCAGGCGGGATTGTGGGCTCCCACACCGTAGGCCGCAGGATTTGTGTAGGCGTTGGGGGGCAAGCTGGGCGAAACCTGGGGGCAGAGTTCGGGAGGCACCTCGGCGATCCGGCGGTACGGACGGGTGACCTTGCGGCAAAAATAGACACTTTGGAGTTTCAAGTGTCGCGCGATGGAGAAACAGAGCGATGGCCGGGGGCAGCTCTCGCTTGACTCATAGCATTCGTCGTCGCAGGACTCCTGGGCACGGCAGGGAGCCGCGGTCGCCAAGCCTCCCAGCACGGCGACCGCCAGCAAGATCCGAAGACAGCCAAGACATGTACGCATGAGTATCCCCTTCCTTGAGGAATGTTTGAGACCGGGAAAACGGTTCTCGCAAAAACATCGGAAACCCAGATCGGAGAACTGAGTCGGATCGATTCGATGCAAGCGATCCGGCCGGATTTGCCGTCATCCAACAGGCGCATCTGGAAAAGACCGCAAGTTTTACCATACCACGTGAGCGGTTGGCGGCGGTGTCTGAACTTCCCAATCCGTATTGACACAAGCGTTCACTTCCGGGTTGAAATCAAGATTCGGATTGTGACATGCAACGTTGCGGGGATTGGTAAAAAGAGAAAACTGGTTGGTATCCCCGATCTGGACAGCGGGGTAGACTACAGGGATTTTCGACAGTGTCGAGTTCTGCCTTGTTTCCGACCTCTGCTGGTCTGAACAGTTTTAGGGCATGTTCAACGCTCTGTTCTGAAGGTTTTTGGTGAGTTTCTCTGGCGGCGGTCCGAGCAGCCAAAGAAATTTGTCGTCGGGGAGTGAGTGCAATCCAAACAGCCGGGTTGGGTGTTGGGTGGTCCGGGGAGTGAATCCGGGGTTCCTTCAGCGAGCTTCGTCTCGGCGGGTGTGATTGCGTTCGTCAGTCGGTGTGAAGCGGGGAGCCCCCAACAAGCACCTGCGAAGGCAGTCGCCTCAAGCCGGCCACACACTTCTCATGCGTCCACTTAATCCAGTGACTTTGCACTCCTGTTCAGAATGCGGCTGCCGGTCATGGCAGTTGCTCTCGGATGTCTTGTCGCTGTTCCTCCCCTGATCCGTCCGACTTTTCCGCTGCTGGAGTTCTGGGTTATGCGCTTCTCACCGTTCCGGGATTTCATTGCCAATGTGGTCCTCAACACCGGTCGGGCAGGATGGTTGCAGGCTGACCGCAAAATGATTCGGAAGTCGCTGAAGAGAACCCGCCTTGGGGCCATGGCTCCCGCCCAAATTCTCGAAAGCCGGGCGATGCTGGCTGGCCCCCAACTGGTCAGCGTGGTCCCCAACACCGGCGGCTTCCTGGCCGATGGCCAAACTTTGACCGAAGCCCCTCGGGAACTCACGATCACACTCAGTCCGGGGGCGGCGCTGGACTCCACCACGGTGGCCGACAGTGTTTCCGTCCACACGATTGGTGCCGATGGGGCCTGGGGGACTGCCGACGACGTCGCCGTTTCCCTCGGCTACGTGGGTATTGGGCCTCTGTCGAACCAGATTACAGTCCGCTTCGCCGAATCGTTGCTCGTTGACCAATATCGTCTCAGAATCGCTGGCAGCCTGCTCAACGTCGATGGCGACGCCTTCAACAACGGTGTCGCTCGGAACCTCGACTTCCGGGTCGATTTCGGAGGCCAGGTGGTCTCCGTGGTTCCCCAACCGGTCATCCGCTCGGTCTCTCTCTCGGCCTTCGATGTTTCCCTCCTGCGCGGAGGAGACACCATCTCGATCGACGGCGGGGCGGGCCCGGTGACGTTCGAGTTCGTCAATACGGCGGTGGGAGGAACCGCTCGTCCCGGCAACATCGCCGTGGCATTCTCGCCCTCGCAATCACCGACCCAGGTGGCGAACACGTTTTTGGCACGGCTCAACCAGTCTTCGCTTGCAGCACCTGCGACTCCCGCCCTCCGGCGTCTGACTGCCACCGCACTCCCCTCCTCGATCTCGCTCTCGTCTCCGTCATTCACCCCGGCCGTGCGGATCCAGTCGTCGCTGTCTGGCGTGGTGAGCGTGGCCGACGGTCCTCTCAGCCAGGCCACCGACACGGTCGTGGTCTATTTCAACCGCAATCCTCTGCGGGCGTCCGACGCGGAAAACCCAGGCTTCTACCAGATCGCCAATGTGGCCGACGGACTGCCCAGGCTCCCCCAGAGCGTCTCCTACAGTCCCACGGGGAACAATGCCGTCCTGAAGTTCGCGGCACCTCTCCCCCAGGCCACCTACCGGCTGACCGTGGGAGCCCCGCTGTCTGTCGACGAGACCGTGGCCCAGGCGGTGAATTTAGGGACACTCTATGCGAATACCGGGACCCCCACTTTGGTGGGCTTTCTGGGAGATCGCGGGGGTGTCAGCAATGACAGCCACGATTATGACCTGTATGCGTTCTCCACCGGCTCCGCGGCCACCGGCGGGACGGTGAGCCTGTTGCAGGCCGACGCCAGCTTCACAAGTGGGCTGACCTTCACCATTTTCAGGGAAGACGGGACGGTTGTCGCCTCGGCGACATTTCCGGCTGGAGTTTCCTTAACAGTTATCGGCCTCTCCGCCTCGACCCGGTACTACCTGGGGATTTCGGCGGGTGGCGGCACGCTCTACAACCCAATCACCGGTGCTCCGGGGAATCCCGGCGTCGGTCTGGGGGGATACAAGGTTCAGATTGGTCTCACCGCAAATCTGACAGAGAACACGGATACCTCCAGCTTTTCACTCTCGACGCCGCTGGGTCAGTTGGGGACAGCCGGATTCACCATCAATGGCAGCATCAGTCCTCCGGGGACGGTGGCATTTCCTCCCGAACCGGGGGGCAATGACGAACCGGGGCACCGGCAACTCCCCGTAGAAGGGGAATTCAACGACACCGACGACAACGGCCAGGCCCCCCGCGTCCCCACGACGATCCCCACCTTCCGTTACAATTTCCGGCAGATTTATGGACAGGATCCGCAGGGAAATGATCTCTTCAATCAGATTACAGAAGCCCAGAAACAACGCGCCCGCGAAATTTTTGAGCTTTACAGCCGTTACATGGGGGTGAAGTTCATCGAAACGGCCCAGGACGGGCTGATTGTGGCGTTCGGCGATCCCCGTGCGGTAATGCCCAACGCGCCGGAGGGGGCCCTGGGAGGAATCGCGGGAGCGAATGGGGACGGGCAGGAGATTGCTCTCATCAACGCGGCGGTCGACTATTCGACCACCAGTGAGTTTGGCGAAGCCTTCTTCAACATCGCGATCCACGAGATTGCCCACAGTCTCGGGTTTTCGCACAGTTATGACGCGCCCGGCGTGATGAGTGGCGGAGCCGAGTCGCTCAATCCTGGAGTGCCCATCTGGAAGGGGACCGAAGCGGTCTACCCGGGCGATGTGAATATGACTGCGGCCCAACGGATCTACAGCCCTTATGGAACCGACATCAATCTGTATGGGTTCCGCGTGGAACAGGCGGGCACCTTCCGGGCCGAGGCGATCGCCCAGCGGCTGCTCGATAGCTCTGGCAACCCGAATCCCAGTCTGCTGGATGCCCAACTCTCCCTGTTCCAGGAATCGTATTCCACCGCCTCGGCGACCTCGGACTTCGGCACCAACAAGACCGTGACCATTCGTCTGGCTGCCCGTCAGGCCGGTGCCGCCGGGAACAGCATTCAACTGGTGGTGACCCGAAATGCCCTGGCGGCGGGCGCTGCTCCATCCATTACTGTGTCCGGCAGTACGATCAATGTGGTCCTCAACACCAATGGGGGCACAACGGCCCAGCAACTGGTGAATGCGCTGAATGCCAACCTGGCCGCCTCGGCGCTGATCACCGCCGAGATCTCGGCGGGGGACGCGACCTCCAACCTCTCGCTGGCCGCGACGACCTATTCTCCGTTGCGGCTGACGGGGGGGGCGACCAGCCGTACCCTGATCAGCCGCAATGACGACTACTTTGGCCGCGATTCACTGCTCTCTCTCCCCCTGACTGCGGGGCAATACTTCCTGGCGGTCAGTGCCAAGGGAAATTCCAGTTTCGATCCCACCGTGGCCGGCACCGGATACGGTGGGCGGACCGACGGCAACTACCGGTTGCAGGTGGGCTTCTCACCCGAGACGTCAGCCGGACAGTCGCTGCAGACCGTGACCAGCGTCCCCTTCGACGGCGATCTCGATTCCAAGGCGGGGGGGACCTTCGAAAGCTGGTTCCAGGTGGCTCCCACGATCTTTGTTGACAAGCTCAACAGTTCCGACTGGGATCCCCAGGGAACCCTCCAGCGCCCCTTCTCGACCATTGCGGCGGCACTTTCGTCGGCCACGGCCGGGCAGATTGTCCGGATTGTCGGCAATTCCGGGCCTGATGGTCAGGCGGGATCGCTGGACGACAACCGTTCGTACCTGATCGGATTCGACACGCTCGGGAACGCCGCCGAGGATGGTGCCGATTTCATCGTCCCCCAAGATGTGACGGTGATGATCGACGCCGGAGCGATCATCAAGTTGCGGGGCGCGATCATTGATGTGGGCAAGACCGTGCCGAACATCGACCGCAGCGGCGGTGTGCTGCAGGTGTTGGGAACGCCGGGCAATCAGGTGCAGTTCACCTCGCTGGCGGATGACAGCGTGGGGGGACGGAGCGATCCCAATGACTTCGTTGGCCCGGAAAAGGGGCAATGGGGGGGGATCGTGTTCCGACAGAGTTCCGACTTCGTCGGTCTGCCCGGGCAGCAGGATGGCCGGGACTGGGCCGGTCGGGGGGTCTTCCTCAACTCGGTCAACCAGGCCCGCTTCCAATACGGCGGCGGACAGGTCTTCGATGACTCGGTGCTGCGGGTCTTCACTCCGATCCATATCGAGAACCTCGATGGCGATGCCCGGCGGTTCTCCCGGCCGAATGTGTGGTTCAATACCATCACCAGCAGTGCCGACGCCGCGATCTCGGCCGAGCCGAACAGTTTCGCCAACACCGGGGACCGGTCGGGACCGCTGGTGCGTGGGAACACCGTGACCGGGAACAGTCTCAACGCGTTCTTCATCCGGGTTCGGACCGAGTTCGGCAACCCGATCGACACGCTGCAGTTGGCGGCCCGCATCGACGACACCGACATCACGTATGTGCTGGCAGAAAACCTGATCATCGAGGGGGGTGCCGGTGGGGTGTTGATGCCCGATCCCGCCGATCCTTCGACTTGGGATGCCCGCGTGGCGGCCAGCCTGGTGCTCGATCCGGGAGTGGTGCTCAAGCTCTCGGGAGCGCGGATCGAGGCCCAGATTGGCGGTTCGCAACTGCTGGCGGAGGGAACCAGCGCCCGCCCCGTGGTGTTGACCTCGGTGCGGGATGACATGTACGGAGCGGGGGGAACCTTCGACACCGGGGCCGACAGCGACGCACCCGTGGCCCCGGGCGACTGGTCGGGGTTGTATTTCGCCCCGAATTCGTCGGGGTCGATCGATCAGGCGGTGGTCAAGTGGGGCGGCGGGATCTCGGCCGTGGCGGGGGATTTCGCCTCGTTCAACGTCATCGAAGTGCAGCAGGCCGACGTTCGTGTCGCCAATTCGCTGTTGGCCAACAACGCAGGTGGCGGCGGCTCGGGCGACCGCGATGGCCGGTTGACCAATGCCAATACAACCGTCTTCGTCCGCGGTGCCCAGCCAGTAATCGTCAACAACACGTTCGTCGACAATCTCGGCACCGCGATGAGCTTCAACGTCAATGCGTTGAATTCCCGCGAGGTGAATGATTGGGGTCGACAGACCGGGTTCATCAATACCCAGACCCAGTACAAGAACAACTTTGGCCCGCTGATTGCCGGGAATCGCCTGGGGAACAACGCCATCAACGGTATGGATGTGCGGGGCGAGACGGTGACTACCGAAGTGATCTGGGATGACGCCGACATCGTGCATGTGGTTCGGGATGAGATCATCGAGGACATCAACCGGCACACCTTTGGCGGAATCCGCCTGCAGTCAGGGAATGAATCGAGCCTGGTGATCAAGCTGGCGGGCCCCAACGCGGGCTTTACCGTGACCGGCATTCCTCTGGATATCGAGGATCGGATCGGAGGCACACTGCAGGTCATTGGATCGGCGTCGTACCCGGTGGTCTTCACATCTCTCAATGACGACACCGTGGGGGCGGGCTTCCTCCCCAACGGACTGCCCCAGACTGATACCGACAATGACGGCGCGCTGACTCCGCCCCAGCCCGGTTCCTGGCGCAGCGTCCGTCTCGATCGCTACAGCAATGACCGCAATGTCGCCGTGGCCCTGGAATCGGAGCTGACCACCCAGGAGCAGAACGGCACCCCGCCCACCGCGCAATTCCTGGGCAGCCTGGCGGCACCCGTTGCCTCCGACAATGCCATGGAGAAGAAGGGGGGGAACGACTACCAGCCCTACGGTTACCAGGTGCAGGGGGTGCTGGCGACCGCCGCCGATGTGGACGTCTACAGCTTCAGCGCCAACCGCGGCACCGAGGTCTGGATCGACATCTCCCGCACCTCACAGTCGCTCGACACGGTCGTGGAACTGGTCGACGCGAACGGCGTGGTGCTGGCGTCTTCGAACGATTCACTCAATCCCGCCGACTTGGCCGGCTCAGCAACCCCCCGCGGACTCATCAAGGATCCCCTGCTGGGTGGAGACTACTACACCCTCAATCCGCGGGATGCCGGAATGCGGGTGGTGCTGCCCGGCTCGGCCACAATCAACACCTACTTCGTGCGGGTTCGCAGCAATGGTGCCCTGACTTCGGGAATCTACAACCTGCAGCTGAGAATGCGGCAGGTGTATGAGGCCCCAGGCTCGACGATCCGGTATGCCGACATTCGTTACGCGACCAATGGGGTGGAGGTGCTGGGCCTGCCTGGCCGGTCGGCGCTGGGAGGGGAAGCGGGCGAAAACGCGTCCGGTTCTTCGAGCTTCGGCAATCCCAACCCGCTGGGCAACCTGCTGACCAGCGACATGAACACGCTGAGCGTCTCGGGTTCGCTGGCTGGGGCCACGCAGGTTGACTGGTACCGCTTTACCATCGAGTACGACCTGATCCAGGCGATCGGAGGGGTGAACGCGGGAGACAAGACGTGGTCGACCATCTTCGACATCGACTACGCCGACGGCCTGACCCGCGCCGACACCGTGATGTCGGTCTTCGACGAAGACGGAAACCTGATCCTGATTGGCCGCGATTCCAACGTGGCCGACGACCAGGCCGGTCCGACCCAGGGAAATGGGCTGACCGACATGTCCCGGGGGACGGTGGGCAAGCTCGATCCCTACATTGGGTCGGTGCAGATGCCCACGGGGGCGGCGACCGGTGTGGGATACACCTATACCGTCGCGGTCTCGTCGAACAGTCAATTGCCGCAGGCATTGAATGGTCAGTTCGTCGGGTTCGGAGCGAATGGACTGGTGCGGCTCGAGCCGGTGAATTCGGTGCGCCGCATTGTCGAAGACCACATCGGCTTCATCGGCCACCAGACTGGTATTCCCGGTCTGCCGGGTGGTTCCAGCCAGCTCGATCCTGTGGCTCCCGCGTTGTTTCCGATCGCGACCGCGGCCGATCTGGCCGTCTCCGTCCGTCCCTACACCCTCCAGGATGTGGTGCTGTTCAGCGCGGCGGGGGGGAATCTCGGAACCTTCAATCCCGCGACCGGAACCCCGTTGTATGGTCTCGGTGGATTCGACGGTGCCATCAAGATGCGTTCCGATGGTGTGCTTTACGGCTATCGCAGCGTGGCTGGGGCCGCGGACATGGTCGGTGAGTTCGTGCGAATTGATCCCGCCACGGGGGCGATTCTGGCGACCGCCGGGAATGATGGTATTCCCAATTTCGACCCGGATGCCGATCCCCCGGAACCCTGGGGACTCACTTCAGACACGATCAATTCGTTCGCTTTCGGTGGGAATTCCAGCAGCGGATACACGGCGTTTCTCGCCGTGCAGGACACCATTTCCGACGCAGACGGGAATATCATTTCCGTGCTGAATCGGTCGCGGCTCTATCGCGCCAACCCCGACACGGGAGCGGTGCAGAATTTCCCGGATGACTACCTGGGCACCCTCGGTAACGTGTCTGGAATCACTTCCGGATTGGCGGTTGTCAATGGGCAACTGTTCGGAGTGAGCTCGGGGGGCCGGTTCTTCGTTATCACGGGTGGGGTGGCCACCGTCATCAAGGACTTCTCCGTGGAGTTCACGGGACTGAGCGAGGCTCCGCAGAACCTGCAAAATGGCACCCTCAGGAATTTCCTCTTCGCGACGACTGCGACTGGTCAGTTGATTTGCTTCGATGTCTTCGGGAACGAGCAGACCGTCCTGACCTCACCCACGGGAACGCCAGTGTCGCGGGTGAACACGGGAGCCCGGCAGATCACCTTCTCTCCGCTGGACTTCAATCTCTGGCACCCCACCGACACCCGGGCGAGCGATGCCGGGCATGGTGTCAATCCGTCGTTTGACAAGTCTCGCGATAATTTCCCGGATCAGGAGGCAGGCGGAACCAGCTTCTACTTCGGTCTCGAAAATGCTGGTTCGGCCTACGCGGCGATTCCCGGGTTTGGGGGTCAATACGGAGTTCGCTCGGCTCAGTTCCAGCAGGACCTGACGTCGAACTTCGCGAACACCTCAATCGGCAACAACTTCAACCTTCCGGGCGGGGCGGCTGGCTCGCTGGTGTCGAACAACAGTTTCAGCCTCGCGGGCTACTCGGCCACCGACAAGCCCACACTGTACTTCAACTACTTCCTCCAGACCGAAGACGCCACAGGAAGTGCCACAAGTCCCTCCATGCGGGACAGCGCCCGGGTCTACATCTCCACCAACAATGGCACCAGTTGGCAGATGCTGGCTACGAACAACCAGCAGTTGTCGAGCAATGCCATGATGCCCGATGCGGAACTCCCCACGTTCCTGTCGTCGTCCCGGGCGCTCAACACAGCCGACGCCAACCAGCGGATCCAGTTGCTGCACGACAACACCGGCGGTTGGCGCCAGGCGCGGGTCGACCTCGCTGACTTCGTCGGCCAGGCGAGCCTCAAACTGCGGTTTGATTTCAGCACCGCCGGTCGCACATTGGCGGGAAGTCGCACCACGCCGACATCCGCCTTGCCAGGTGATGCCTATGGTGTCGGCTTGAACAATGCGGCGCGGGGTCAAAACAATCTTGGCGAGGGATTCTATATCGATGACATCCTCGTCGGGTTGGCCGAACGGGGGGAGATGGTCACCGGTCCCTCGGGAAACACCAGTTTCTTCGGAGTACCGACCAATCCCGATCCGATGGCCCCGCAACAGGTCCTGACTGGGGCCTATCAGCTTGAAATCCGCCGCGGAGAGGAATACGGCAGCAACCCCATCAAGCTTGCGGGAGACATTGTCATTCCCAGCCAGTTTGATTCGAACCAGAGAATGGTGGCTGGCTGGAGGATCACGGGACGAGCTGGTAACCAGTTGTCGGATGGAGCGACCTTCACGGTCTCGGATGGAATCAAATCCATCACCTACGAGTTCGACAACAACGGCACCTCGAATACGGCGAATCGCCGGATCAGCTTCACCAACAGCGATACTGCCGCCTCGATCGCGACCAAGGTTCGCGATGCCATCAACGCCGCCAAGACGGCCGGACTGTCAACCTCCCTGGCACAGCTGGCAGATACGGGCAACAGCGGCACCAACACCTCGGGATCGACCTTCGTGGAGTTGATCAACGTCGTGTCGGTGGTTCGAACCGGCAATTCGATTCTGGCATCGAGCTTCAACCGCAACGGTGATCAGAACACCATTCGGGACCAGGGCCAGATCCAGATCTATGCCAACAGTGTCTCGAACGTCAGCCAGTTCGGGATTGTGGTCGATCAGGGGGCTCGTTCAACGGCCACTGGCCAGGCCATTCCCAGTGCCCCGATCAACACCCCCACGCTCAATTCCCAAAGGCTGTTGCCGGGCGTCAACATCTCGAACAATGTGATCTCGAATTATGCCGGGGGAGGGATCCGGTTTGAGGGATCGGGAACGGGCAGTCCGTTGGGATCGGTGCCGTTCGGCCGCATTGTGAACAACACGCTGTACGGCGGATCCACGGCTCGCGGAGTCGGCATTTCCGTCGCCGACAATGCCGGCCCCACCATCATGAACAACATCGTGTCGAATTCGGTCACCGGCATCTCGGTCGATGCGGGTTCCGCGGCCAGGACGGTGGTCGACACCACGGTGTTCCAGCGGAACACCACCAATCTCGCCGGGATCAGTGCCACCAACTCGATTGCCCTGACGCCGCTGCAGCCGCTGTTTGTCAGTCCCGCGGCAGACAACTTCTACCTGGCTCCGCTCAGCCCGGCGATCGACAGCTCCCGCAACTCGCTCAGCGAGCGGTCGGCGATGAGCTCGGTCAAGTCTCCCCTGGCCATTCTCGTCTCGCCCATCATCGCTCCCGCGAACGACCGCTTCGGTCAGCTGCGGGTGGACGATGCCGCGGTTCCCAATGCCTCGGGACTGGGTTCGAACATCTTCCTCGATCGCGGAGCGATCGAACGGGGTGACTTCTCGAAGCCCAAGGCCCGCCTGACCACCCCGCTCGACAATGGTGTCGGCGTGGATGGAGATCCGAATCCCGATGTGGTCTTCATCGCATCCCCCGCACCACTCACGCAGTTCGTGCTGCAGTTGTCTGATCTGGGAGTGGGCATCGATCACTCCACGGTCGTTGATGCCGCCTTCGTGCTGCGGCAGGATGGCGTGGCCCTCGTCAGCGGTTCCGATTACCAGTTCGTCTACAACCGCAACACCCGGCAGGTCTTCTTCCAGTCGAGCTCGGTCTTCGCGCCCCAGAGCACCTACACCATCACCATCCCCAAGGATGCGGTGAAGGATCTCGCGGGGAATTCGCTGCAGGCCAACCAGACCGATGGATCCACCGTCTTCCGGATCATCGGGAATGCGCCTCCCAACCTGACCACGGTGGCCACGCTGAGCGGCCTCAAAAACATCCCCAAGTCCATCAGCCATGCAGAACTGCTGGCCGCCTCGGACCTGCGCGTGGTCTCGGGGCACGATCCCCAGTTCCGCATCGAGCAGGTCTTCGGAAATGGACTGACCATCGTCAAGGCGGGTACCGGGGTTTCCACCCCGGTTGTTCCCGGAGTGACCATTCTGGCCGCCGGGGATGTCCTCACCTGGACTCCGCGCCCGGGAGACACCGGTCCCAACGCGGCGTTCACCGTGCGGGGGTATGATCCCCAAAACGCGGTGATTGCCCCCGCTCTGGCCTTCTCGCCGGCGGCGGTCACGGTCAACGTCGACCTCGTGGATGTCGCGCCGACACTGACGGTGATCAATCCCGCCACTCTCCCCTCGGCGACGGAAGATACCGTCTACAAACTGACCCGCAGCCAGTTGTTGGCCGCCTCGAATGCTGCCGACCTCAACAACGATCTCATCCGCTTCCGCGTGACCCAGGTGGTCGCCGGAACGTTGACGATTGGCGCGACCCAGGCCTCGGCAACTCCGGTCATCCCCGGACAAAGCATTCTCGATGACTCGGTCTGCCTGTTCTGGACCCCGCCCGCGAATCTCAACAATGGGCTCAATGGCGGGCCACTGGCGGCGTTCCGGGTGGTGGCCAATGACGGCACCAATGATTCGTCTCCCCCCGTGCTGGTCTCGATCAATACCAACGCGGTTCCCGATGCCCCGCTGCTGACCTCCATCAGCAAGCTGTCGCTCGCGGGGAAGAATTCCCAGTTCAAGATTCCGTTCGACATGTTGAAAAACGCGTCGAATGCCATGAACGTCGATGGTCATGCCATCCAGTTCCAGATCGCCTCGATTCCCTCGGGAGCAACCCTGCAGATTCGCAAGGCCGCCACGCCCACAGTCACGCAGACCGCTCCGGTCGGCACGATTGTGAGTTCCGGGGACGTGCTGATTTACACCGCTCCCAACAATGTGTTCGGCGATCCGGTGAACGCGTTTCAGGTCGTTGCCTATGACGCGTACAACGCGGCCAACTTCCCGTCGATCGTCCCGTCGGTCGTGGTTTCGGCCCCGCCTGTCACAGTGCCCATCCAGGTGCTGAACGAACTGGCCCCGCGTTTGACCTCGATCAGCACCCTCGTCCGCCCACGGTATGTTCCCAGCACCATCACCTATGCCGATCTGGTGGGCAATTCCAATCTGCAGGCCGAACCGGGCCACACCATCGGATTGCGGATCGACAATATCGATCAGGGAACGCTCACACGAGGTGGCGTGGCACTGGGGGTGGGCGATGTGATTCTGCCCGGTGATTCCCTCTTGTGGAGCCTGCCGGGAGCCACCGACACCCAGGCGGCGTTTGATCTGACCGCCGTCGACCTCGACAACACCCTCACCTCGCTCGATCCCGTGCAGGTCAATGTCAACCTGGTCAACCTCGCCCCGACGCTGACCCGGGTCAACAACATCGTGCTGGCCGAGGAACAGACCCCGCTGACGATCACCTACGACCGTCTCAGCAGTCTGTCCGATGCGAGCGATCCGAACAACGACGCGATCGGGTTCGTGATCAAGAGCATCAACACCACCGGCACCCTGCAGATTATCACCGGGGGGATCACGCGGGCGGCGGTTGTCGGCGATGTGCTCGACGCCGGAGAAAGTCTGATCTGGACGCCCGCCGTGGGTGTGACGGGAACTGCGATCCAGGCCTTCAGCGTCAAAGCAACAGATGGCCTGCTCGAATCGGCTGACCCGAATGTCCCTGTCACCGTTCAGGTTCGGGCTTGGGGCTCAGAGTACAGTCTGGGAGGCATCTGGACTATCAATGGACGACTGGCCCGGATCACCCAGGACGGAGCCAACCTGACTTTTGTGAACGAGAATGGGATCGGCTCCGCAGGGCGATTCATCGCCCGCGACCGGGTGCAGGCCGACACATATGGCACAACCGCGACAGTCGACATGACAGTCGCAGACCAGGGTCGACTCACCTTTTCGAATGGCCAGATCTGGTTGCGGATTTCGCTGGGTGGACAATGGGCTGTACTCAGCAGCCCGACGACCAGCAATGTCGGCAAGCTGGTGTCGGTCGCCCAGTCGGGAAGCACCCTGACCTTTGTGAATGCCGCCGGTGTTTCGTCCTCGGGAGCCGTGGTTTCCCCGACCACCCTCGCCGCCACGGGACTCGGTGGTACCGCGACGTTCGGCGATGGAGTGATCACCTTCGCCAACGGAGAGAAGTGGACCAAGCTGGATTTGGCTCTCAACTACACCAGTTCGATTGGTTCGCAGATCGTGGGTGTGATTCAGGATGGAAGCACGACTCTGCGGTTTGTCGACCGGTTCGGGAACACCAACCTGGGTAAATTCCTCACCCCAACCCGCGTGCAGGATCTGGGATTGGGCCGGACGGGGACCATCTCGAACGGCCAGATCATCTGGTCGGATGGCGAAATCTGGTCGAAGGCCCTGTTGATTCAGGGAACCCGGGCTGGAACCAGCCCTGCCCAAGCGGTCTCCATCACCGCGACCAACAGCCTCATTCAGGCGACAACCGGGACCGAGACGATCGGACTGCAGTTGTTGTCTCTCAATACCATCCGAGGCAAGTCGGGATCGTTGATGGGGCTCATTGGTCGGCGACAGGGTGGCAAGATTGTCTGGTCGAATGGCGTGACCTGGGAGAACTTCGATTTCAACGCCCTGAACGCCCTGTTTGCTGACATTCAGACCTACCCGCGCGGATAGTTAATCCGAGTGTTGTCGATTCAGAAACGCTTGCCCGGCCCCGGAGAATCCCGTTCTCCGGGGCCGAGTGCATTTCAGGCCGGCTCGGTCTGTTCCCGGGCTGATGGCAATCGCACCCCGTTCTGGCAAAGGGACCGCTGCTCACACCTTGTCGCCAGCCCTGATGCAGTCAGGTCATGACTTTTTTACGACTTCTTCCAGCCTTGCCTGAAATGCGCAGTATCCCGGAAATTTCCAGAGTATTCACTGTATTGAGACACCCTGATTTTCCGATAAAGAGGGTCAGTCGTCGATTCAACCGGCTCACGGCACCGGGGGAAGGATCCCCTGGTCGGGCCGAAGTGAATCGATGGGGATGTTCACGTGCGGAGGATCTCGCATGCGTCGCAAGCTGCTCTCTCTGGTTTTGGCGGGCACTGTCGCCGGTGTTGGCTCGGTTTCCTGGGGCGGCGAGGCTCACCGTGGACAATCCCCCGCCGGGGGGGGCCTCTTCGAGCCCTACATCCCCAATGAGACCTCCGGGCACTTTGAAGAGCAGACCGGCTCGGTAAGCTGGTATGACTCGCCCGACTACGGGATGACGTTCAAAGCCGGCGTCCAGTGGCTCAGTCGCTCGGCGGACATCGCTGATAGCCCGCTGATTGTGGATCTGCCCCCCGGTTCCTCCACCCTGTTGAGCACGGGGGACATCGACCTGAACGGGCAGTTCCAGCCGGGAGCTCTGTTCCAGCTCGGATTCAATTTCGATCAGGTATCGGGCGTGGATCTCATTTACTGGGGTCTGAACGACTTCAGCACGGCAGAAACCGTCACCAGTGTGAATCCGATGGGACTGGCGGGAACACTCCAGAACTCGACCGTGGACTTTGTGTTCTCGGACCTGTTCAAGGTCAATTACAGCTCGTACCTCCATAATGCTGAGGCGAACTATCGCCAAACCATTGAGGGATTCACCCTCCTGGCGGGCTTCCGCTACTTCGGTCTCCGTGAGGATCTCAACATCCAGTCCCGCGGAGTGCAAACCATGACCACCAGCGACTACCGCATCGAGGCGAACAACAACCTCGTCGGTGGCCAGATCGGCGGTGCGTACAGCTGGGATTGGTGGCGATTGCGATTCACCCTGGACACCAAGTTTGCCGTCGCAGCCAACAGTGCCAGCCAGGACACGTTCCTGGGTGATTATGGCAACACGATCGTGCGCCGCTCTTACCGGGCCGAATCTCTGCCAGTCTCCTGTATCTCCGACAGTTCGATTGGCACCAAGCTGCGGCTTACAGACTGGCTGGCGATTGAGACTGCTTACCGGTTTATGTGGGTCAGCAATCTCGCGTTTGCTCCGAATCAGCTGGATCTGACCGATTCACCTGCCGGGACAGAAGTAATGAACACCAGCAGCGACCTCTGGCTGAATGGATTGCTGCTTGGCATCGACTGCCGGTGGTAGGGGGGGACCACGGTCCTCACCCACGTCTTGACTTCCACAACAGGCATGTCCATCGGAAAGATGGACATGCCTGTTTTTTTGATCAAAGTCGGTTCAATACGACAGCAAGTGTCGTCCAGCGTCCGGAGCGCCAGTCACGTGCGATGATGCAGAGACTTGCGCAGATCCCGTGCGTCAGAAATCGACTGCTGGGCCAGGGGGCAAGTCCGCTCCACGCCGCTTGTCGGCGGGAAGGCTCCAAATCCCTTTCTTTTCCCGCTTGGCAGCGTTCTCCGCGGCCCGGAATCTGTCTTTCATCTCGTCGCTATACGGATGTCTGTACAACACTCGGGCCAGTCCCTTGCGGATCAGTTCCTCACTGAGAAACCTGTCTCCCACATAGACATGTGCCAGAAGCCGGCCGTAGTCATCGTGGCGTTCGCCATCGAAGACCAGCCGCACGGAACCTCCCTCGCAGAATTTCTTGGTGTACTCAGAAGCCTCCGGGCCGAATGGCTGGACGGGAGTCCCTTCTTTTTTGGTTTCAGGCGTATCGATCCCGATCATCCGTACTCGGGTTCCATCTTTCAGCAGCAGCGTATCGCCATCCACCACACGACGAACCCGCACAAGTTGAGACTCCGCTGTGGAATCTGCGGGAGTTGAGTGTTGTGGTGCAGGATTGGGACGGGAGGCCGCTGAGCCGTTCCGAGGAGACTCTTTCGCCTCGAATCCGGGTCGTGGCGGCGCTCCAGGAGACTTGCCCGGCGGAGCCAGTCTGGGACGATCCGCCGCGCGAGGGGCTTCCTTGTGACCCGCCAGAACCGGGCGATCTGAAGGTCCCTGCCGTCGCTCCGCAGCGACGGAAGCGGGTTGACTCTCCGACGGCGGATCAGACTGCTGAATGGATACGTCCGAAGCTTCGGCGACCGGGGGATCGTTCTGTCTCTCGTGAGAAGAAGCACTCTCGTGTAACGGTCCAGACTCAGCCGTTTGAGTGGCCCGCCAGACTCCCCAGGCACGCCAACTGACCCACAGAACAAGCAGGCCAATCAGAAACAGCTTCCTGGTCCGGCGAACATCCCATCCTGCCACCGACGACGTGGTCGGCCGTACCTCTGCCTGGGGTCGGACCATCGCAATCAGTCGCTCAATTCTCGCTGAAATTCAACCGCTTGGTGGCGGCGACCCGCAGTGGATCCTGCACGTAGCGGGCATGGCAACGCGGGCACAGGTCATATCGAAAAGTGCGGGTCCGGGGAGGCTCGAAGTCGTTCCCGGCATGGGCGTCGGAACTCAATTCCTCAGCCAGGGCCAACAGATGATCGGGATGAAGATCCTCTTCCGAAACACCAGTCTGCTGATGTGCCGGATAGACCTCCAACCGCACGACAAAGCGGTTTTCCGCGATCGACTCGCCGCAGGAATCACACGTGAAATGCAGCATCGCACCAATGCCTTCTGCTGTTCACTGCCACACGTCCGCGGCGGACATCTCCGCAAACGCCAGCGCATCCTCAAGTTCACACTCTTCGATTCTAAGCACAACTTGCAAAGTCGTGGAAGCCAGATTCCAAGGTTTTCTGGATGGATGGGAGTGCCTGTGATTTGGCAGGTGCCGCAGTCGTTTTCGGTCGTCCACCTAAAAAAAACCATTCTCCACCTGGTTCAACAGGGGCACTCCCTTCTTGCCCAGTCGTCGCAATACAAAAAACCCTCAAGTTCCATTTCACAGGTGCCGAAATACAAGAATTGATCGGGGGACCTCAAGAACGGCTCGAGAAAATGATCTTGGCCGTGGTCCGGGACTTCCCCGGCACCCTTCACCCTTCTGCCGCAACCGCCATGTCCCTCCCGGCATCCAGTCCTCGCCCACCGCGCTCGCCGTCGGAGCAGGTCCGACCTCCTTTCCGCGTGGTGTTGCCGGAAACTGAAGCCATTCCGCGCCCAGCATCGGAAGAATCGTCGCGACAGGCTGGCGATTTCCCCCTGGTGATCGCCGATACCCCCGAGGTGACTGTTCCTGAACAAGATGACCTCGTACTTCCGGAATCTCCGGTGGAACCTTCGGGGAGCGAGTCGGAACCACGGGGTTTGGTGATTTTGGAACAGGTTCTGGGGCGCCGGGACAAGCGGGGGCGACCGCAGACTTTCGGTCGACGGTTACGTCATCGACTGTTTGGCCTGGCACTGGGGTTGACCATTGTTTCGGGAGCCGGACTGATCATTGGATTTCTGGGAGACATTGACCAGAACCTGTTGACGCTACCGGGGGAGATTGAATCCCTCGGCACATCAGCCATCCCGGATCTGGGGGAGTCGTTCCCACCGGTTGTACGTGACACGGTTTCGGAAATGGGCGCTCCCGACGATGAGGAGGCGACCTCGCTGGAGCAGGCGGCCGATGCGGCCGAGCGGCGGGCAGTCGAGTCGGGTGAAACTGAGGGCGTCTGGTTTGAGGGGGCGATTGAAACAGAGGCCGCGACGGAGAACCTGCCACAATGAGCCCACTCGCCAATGCCTTGCGACGCCTGCTCGGCCAGCCACGGGCCGCCCGTCCCGACAATTCCCCATCTCCGGGTTCCTGCCCCACAGTGACTCCGGACGCTGTGGAATTCAGCGACGCGGTCCCAGTCACCGAATTGGAGCCGACATCCACCGGCGCCTCACTCCCAGACCTTGCCCCCGAGTCGCACGCCCTGTTGCCGGTGGCTGGAGCAATCGAAGAGTGGACGCGGGAGAGTGGCGGGTGGCGGATCCTGACCACAGGCCCTGGGGAGGGTGTGAACCGGGCCAGCGTGTTGCTGAGATTGGCAGACGCCATTGTGGGGACATCCCAGTTGGGTGTTCTGCTGGTCGACAGCCAGTCGGTTGCTGGAATGTCGGCCACACCCCTGCCAGCTCCATCCGAGTTGATTCCAGGACGGGTCTGGTTTGTCACTCTCGAAGGCTATCTTGGACTGGAGGAATCTTTGTGTCGGCCGGTCTTGCAGCCGGGCGACACCGTCCCTGCTCTGATCGTACTGATTGACGCAGGGAGCTGGGCACAGCTTGACCGGGATGTGTGGCCTGATCCGCGACTGGTTGACGCTCTGCTCGATATCCGGCGGGTGGGGGATCTGACTGAGGATGCACGACTCGACGAGACGATTGATTCCGGCGTTCTGCCTCTGCTGGGCATCATCGAGGTTCCCTCCCCCGTCGAACAGGCTTGAAGGCACAACGCATGCACCAGCAGCACTGGGGACTCTCGGCCGATCCCTTCCTTGGTTGGTCCGGAATTTCGGGACATTTTCCCTCGGAAGAGGCCGAAGAAGCCCTCCTGAGGCTGAGATTTGTCGTCGAAAACGCGCGGGGGGCGGGGGTGTTGCTGGGCGAGGCCGGGTTGGGAAAAACCCACCTCCTCATGGTTCTGGCTCAACAATTGGATGCTCGGCGACATCCCGTATTGCCACTCCGTTTTCCCCAATTGAATGCCGGCGAAACTCTCCATTACCTGGCGCGGGAACTGACCGGCCAGAGGGAGCCCTGTTCCACCCCAGACCGGGGGTTGGATATGGCCGTGGGCCAAATCGAGCAGTCGCTCGACCAACTGGCCGGGCAGGGAGTCTCGCCCGTATTCGCGATCGATGATGCCCATTTGATTGAAGATCTGGGTGTGCTGCAGGTACTGCGCACGCTGCTCGACCTGCGACCGTTGGGAGGCCCACCTCCCACTCTGCTCCTGATTGGAGAGGGGGGACTGCGGACGCATCTGAACCGCCTGCCCGCTCTCGCCGATCGAGTGGCCGTGCGGTGCGAACTGACCTCCTGGTCAGCGCACGAGTCGGCCGACTATGTGCTGCATCGTCTCACCAGTGCCGGCGCGTCACGGTCTCTCTTCACTCCCGAGGCTCTCGCTGCGGTCTATGATCACTCCGGGGGGATCCCCCGTCGAATCAACCGCCTGTGCGACCTGGCGCTGCTCTTGGGGTTCGCGGAGGAGTCTGAAGTGGTGACTGCACGGCATATCGAAACAGCGGCCCACGAGTGCTCTGGCATTCATCGACGCAGGGCGGCCTGAGGAGTTCATCCTCCTCCCGAGATCTCCATCAACTCACCGAACCGCGCCAGCACGCGCTGCTTCAATGGGGCGTATTCAGGCGTGTCGAGTCGTCCTGACCGGACCAGTTCCTGGGCTTGCTCCCGGGTCGTCTCCAGCAGTGCCGCGTCGCGCAACAGATCGGCCGACTGAAGCGGCAGATCGCCATGCTGCCGGGTCCCCAGGACATCTCCGGGACCGCGCAATCGAAAGTCGGCCTCGGCGACCTCGAATCCATCCGTGTGCCGAACCAGCACTTCCAACCGCGCGCGAGCCTCGGGGGTGTCCGCAGAAGGAAACAGAAAGCAGTATCCCTGGTGGACTCCCCGCCCCACGCGTCCTCGCAATTGATGCAGCTGCGCCAGTCCAAATCTCTCGGCATCAAACACCACCAACAGTGAGGCGTTGGGAACATCGACCCCCACCTCGATGACCGTGGTCGAAACCAGGGCCTGGAGTTCACCTGCCCGAAACATCCGCATGATGTCCTGCTTGTGTTCGACTCCCAGTTGACCGTGCAGCAAGCCGATGCGGTGATTCTTCAGAATCCCCACACGCAGTTCCTGAAAGACCTTTTCCGCCGATGAACCGTTCACTGGCCCATCGGGAGAATGACCAGACTGACCCGGAGCGGCTTCCGGAACGGGTGGCGATTCAGTCTCACGATCATCGATACGTGGGCAAACGAGGTAGGCCTGGCGCCCGCTGGCAAGCTTGCGCAGCAGAAACTCCCACGCCTTGGTCCGCTGCGGACCAGCGGGAACAATATGAGTGGAGACTGGTTGTCGGCCGGGGGGCAACTCCTGCATCAGGCTGATGTCGAGATCCCCAAACTGGGTCAGAGCCAGACTGCGGGGAATGGGGGTGGCGGTCATCACCAGTGTGTGGGGTGTCGCGCTGGTGTCGGTCACGAAATGTGATCTTTGACGGACTCCAAACCGATGCTGCTCGTCAATCACCACCAGCCCCAGCCGGGCGAAACCCACATCTTTCTGTATGAGCGCCTGGGTTCCCACGATGAGCTGGGCCTGGCCTGAGCGGATTTTCTCGTGGGCGGCCCGGCGTTCGGCAGGAGTGAGGGTTCCTGTCAGCAACACGCGCTCGACACGGCTGTGCTGCAGACATTGTTCGAATGTCTGCCAGTGCTGCCGGGCCAGCACCTCGGTCGGTGCCATCAGCACACCCTGATAACCAGCGGCCACCGCCAGCAGCAGAGCGTAGATGGCCACGACAGTCTTTCCCGCACCGACGTCGGCCTGCAGCAGGCGGTGCATGGCCCGACCCGCCGCGAGATCGTGGCAGATTTCCGCAATCGCCCGGTCTTGTCCCGAGGTGAACCCAAACGGAAACAGCCGGCGGATCCGGGCGTCGACCTTGGCGTTCAGGGGAATGACCGGCGCCGATGCAGTCCGCTGCCAAGCCCGGCGCCGCAGCGACAACCCGACCTGGAATTCCAGCAGATCTTCGTGGACGATCCGATTCATGCCCTGCTGAAATTGCTCAACTGTCGCCGGCAGGTGGACCAGTCGCACCGCCTGAGCCAGAGAGGGGAGACCCAGAGGAGATCGAAAACCCTCGGGGAGCGGATCGGGAACGAGGTGGCCATATTCTTCAACGACACTGCGGATAATCCTCCGCATTTCGTGCATCTTCAGCCCCTCGGTCAGGTGATACCTGGTCAGTACGCCTCCATGGGCCCCGCCCTCATCAGGATCGAGCCACTGGACGTGGGGACCGCCAAATTCCCAGCGCCCCGCACGGCGTTTCGGCTTGCCCGAGAACAGAACGCAGTCGTTGAACTTGAATCTCGACAGCATCCAGGGCTGATTGAACCAGATCCCCCTGACATACTGCCCCTGGTCTTCAATCGCGATCCCGGTGATCGTTCCACCTTGACGGGTCGGACGAGCGTCGAGATCCACCACCCGACCTCGCACCTGGCAGGTCTCCCCCTCAATGATCGCGGCAATCGGTGTCACCCGCGTCAGGTCGAGCAGATCTCGCGGAAGATTGAACAGCAGGTCTGAGACGGTGTTCAATCCGAGTCGACCCAGCAGTGCCGCACGTTGAGGGCCCACCCCCTTGATGAATTGGATGTTCCTGTCGAGCGGGGATTCGTCCACGGCACGAGTCGATGTCAGTCGCGGAATAAGGAGGGATCAATCCTGCCCAGCACGGGAGCTTGCTCCCGCAGCCGGCTCGGGGGGGGCGGAGGGCTTCGATTTCTTCTTGTCGCCAAACGGATCATCCGGGTCGAACTCGCCCGGCGGGGTTTCGGGCTCATCCCCGGACGGAACAGGCTTGACCCCTTTGTCTTTCTTGGACTTGGTGGCTGGCTTGGGAGGTGCGGCCTTCTTCTCGGGCTTGCGCGGAGCAAAATCTTCCGGAGTGAGGGGGTCTTGCAACTGAATCAGGATCTTTTGTGGCAGGAACTTGCCTCCCCGTGTTGAACCCTCCACCTCGATCGGTGAGCCCACTTTCGCCAATTCGAGCTGGCTGGTGAATACCACGATCTCCGGAGCTGCCCCCTGCTCAAAGTTGACCGGCACCTGTTTTCCGCCGGCGTTGATCAGCAGCTTGCCATTCTCGTGCGCCAGCAAGGTCCCCGCGATGACATACGCTCCCCCCTTCTCTGCCTCTGGCTGAATCCCCGAAGTGGGCGGGGGTGATCCGGGATAGACCTCAAACCGCTTCGCAAACCACTCTTTGTTCGACTCGAACGCTCCCCGGACGACGACCGACTGTTTCGGGACCAGGAGAGCGGAATCGGCCGATCCGCTGATCAGCACCTTGAGTTTCGGAGTCACCAGGATCTCCAGCGGGTCACCCCCATCCGTCCGATCGATGATGAGATTGGCTGCTTTTCCTTTGAATTCGACCTCCTGAATTTTCCCCGACAACTTCTCCAGGTCGGGACCGGGCTTACGCCCCTTGGTGGTCTGAGCCCAGGCAACCGGCGGCAGCACCACCGCCCAGATCAGGAACCCCAGGCAGACAAATCGGCCAATCCCCCGCTGCGACAACCGGAGGCGCGATTGAGCGGCAAAGTTCATCACAACACCTCGGCGATTGCGAAAGGACAGAGAGCCATCGACACGGCAACTCAGGTAGACATGCGTCCGCTAGAGGATACCTTGCGTCGACATCGAATCCAAGCGGCTCAAGCGCGACCGTTCTTGAATTCCCCATCCGGTGCGGGCATCGATCGATTCCCACTTTTGCGAGTCGCTGCGACCAAGCCGGGACTGAAAAAACTCAATCCAGACACTGACTGCAAGTCATCTTGACCCCGACCGCCACTTCCACCTAAACCAATCACCATGGCTCTCGTTGAAGTCAGTCACAATCCGTCTCGGACCGAATTGCGGTTGTTCGGCGGTGTCTGGTTGCCCCTCGCCCTGCTTCTGCTGGCGTGGAACCTGGCACGTCGTCACCCCGAATCCCCCTGGCCTTGGTTGCTTGTCGGCATAGCGGTCGCCGCTTCGCTCGCGGGCTGGCTGGCGCCCCACTTGATGCGGTGGATTTACGTCGGTGCGATGTACCTGGCGTTCCCGATTGGTTGGGTCGTGTCCCACGTCATCCTGGGCTTTGTGTTCTACACCCTGGTGACCGGCATCGCCCTGATCATGCGCCTGCGGGGACGAGACGTCCTGGGACTTTCCGTCGACCGGCAGGCCAAAACCTACTGGACTCCCCACGCGACTGTAACCGACCCGGGTCGGTATTTTCGGCAGTTCTGAATCAGTTTCGTTCCGAGACTTCCATGACTACTCCTTCTCCGAACGACCCGAACCGCTCCCATCCCGCCAGCTCCCGGTTCGAGCAACAGGCGGAACAGCAGGACCCCGGACTGCTGGTCGAGTTCTGGGACTTCCTCCGCTACAACGGAAAGTGGTGGATGACCCCGATTCTCATCGTGCTGTTCCTGGTGGCCGCCTTGCTGGTCCTGAACGCTCTGGGACTCTCGCCGTTCGTCTATACCCTCGGATAACCCTGTGGATCCGGGCGAACCTGATGGCTCCCCACTCATCCTTGGTCCAAACCCTACCGTGATATGCGGTGTGGTGGAATGGCATGGTCGCTCGGGATCCCGTGTGTCACTCTGGCAGCGCGGTCGGTCAGATTGAGTCCGGATGGCCCCATTCCGAGAGAACCGAGGCCAACTTTGATTCCGTGCGCTGAGAGACGGATTTGTTGGAACCTGGGTACTTTGGAGAGCTGTGCGGAATCTGTACAGCATCCGGGAGGCTCGCCATGCCGACCAATCTCTCCAGCCTGCAGACTCGGAAATCGCGCGCAATTCGAATTGACCCAAATCGAAGATCTGATTAAAAGATCGACCCCTGAGATTCCCTTCTCTGGCGAAACCCTCCCGGGTGACGCTCCTGCCTGCGATTGACCGTTCTGGTCAACCTTCGCAAACCTCTCCTCCCATCACTTCCCCTGGCCGCACGGATGCCCCTGTGCCGGGATTCAACCCCGCTCCATCGCCCCTCCCTCCGCGCGCCGGCTGGCTGCCACTGCTGTGGCTGCTGACCTGGCTTTCGCCGATCATGGTTTGCGCGCAGTCCGACTCATCGGACAGCACGCGGGACCCGCTGACGATCTCGGCTGATTTCTCCCGCAATTGGCTGGAGGGAGACACTCGCGTGCACCTGCTGCATGGACATTGTGTCATCCAGCAGGGGGAGACTCGGTATCGTGCTGATCGGGCCGTCGTCTGGACCCGCCCCGACCAACGTGACGAGGTGACAGTCTATCTTGAAGAGAACGTCAAGATTGAGCGCCCAGGCTCGACCGCCAGTCGCCACCGCCTGCTGCTGACGCTGCCTTCGGAAACGGGGCTGCTGTTACACGCCAAACGTCCGGCCAATGACACCCCCGCCCCCGATGATCCGCTCTACGCGCGGGCTCTCGAGGAACGCGGAGGAATCCGACGGGTCCCCGCCCGCGCGGTCCGCCAGCGCGAGACGCCCGAAGGAATTGTTCCTCCTGGCCCTGATGGTGAGGATCTACTCCCTCCCGGACCGGAAGAACCCATTCCCGAGTTCCGCGCCGTGCAGCTTCCTGCCCCTCAGGGTCCCAGCAGGAGATTCAGTATCTTCTCACGGACAGGCGGAAACTGGAATTTTGAAACCTTTCCCTCCCCCGACTCAACCCCTCCTGAACAGGTGCTGGTTTTCAGTGGAGGCGTCAACCTGGTGGTGGAGGGGTTGGGGCAGACTGTGGGGGGTCAGAAGGTGGACACCCTCGATCTCTCTGCCGACCGCATCGTGGTCTGGACCGATCCGGTCAGTTCCCGGAATTTCAGTGGCAGTGCTGACCAGTCGGCTGACCTTCCCCTGCAAGTCTATTTGGAGGGGAACATTGTCATCCGTCAGGGAGGCAATGTGCTCCGCGCGGCGCAGGCTTTCTACGATGTGCGCGAGCAACGGGCCCTGCTCTACAACGCCGAGCTGAAAACCCAGATCGAGGGGTTCCCCGCCAAGGTCCGGGTGCTGGCTTCACAACTGCGGCAACTTGCCCCCAATACCTACCAGGCGAGCAACGCCGCGATCACCACCAGCGACTTTGCGCGTCCCGGATATGCCGCCCGCGCCGGGGAGATTTACATCGAACCCCGCAACGTTGGCTGGTATGGAGACAACCCGGTGCGGTTCAACCCCGCCACGGGCCAATATGAGGCCGACGAGACCCTCTGGGCGACCGCTGTCGACACCACCTTCGAAGTCGAGGGGCTGCCGGTGTTCTACGCCCCACAGATCAGTGCTCCAGCCGAAGACCCCAACATTCCTTTGCGGAATGTCAGCACCCAGTACGACGGCATCTTCGGATTCCAGCTGTACACGGTCTGGGATGCATTCAAGCTGTTTGGACTCGATCGCCCCCCCGGTTACCGTTGGGACATCGACATCGATTACCTCAGTGAACGGGGTCCCATGTTGGGAACCGATTTCACCTACCGCGGGACCGAGCGTTGGGGCGAACCGGGGGCCTACCGCGGTGAATTGTGGGGGACCACGATCTATGACACCGGGAGGGACAATCTCGGGCGCGACCGGTTGTCTCTGGAACCCAAGGAGGAATGGCGTGGGGGGCTGTCCCTGCGGGATCGCTGGGATCTGCCCTATGACATGACTCTGCTCTCGAGCTTTGCGTTCCTCAGCGACCGCAACTTCCTCGAACAGTATCGGGAGCGCGATTACGACACCGGCGACGACTACGAGACCCAGTTGTTCCTGCGACAGACGCAGCACAACTGGTCCTGGTCGGCGTGGCTCCGCCCGCAGCTCTACAACTATTACAACAACACCCAGTGGCTTCCGCGGGGAGACCTGTTCGTCATTGGCGAGCCGCTGTTCGGCACTCCCATCACATGGACCAGCCACTCGTCTGCCGGGTTTGGCATCCAGCGGATCGCCGATCCCTCCACCGACCCCAATGACTACTACAGCGTGCTCCCCTGGGAGGCCGAAGCCGGGGTCTTCATGACCAAGCATGAATTGGCCGCCCCCTTCTGGCTGGGCCCGTTCAATATCGTTCCCTATGTGCAGGGAGAAGCCGACTACTGGACCGATGGGTTTGGCTCGGGTCCCGTCGACCGCCTGTATGGTGCCCTGGGGGTCCGCAGCAGTGTGGAATTCTGGAAAGTCTGGTCCGATTACCAGAACGATCTGTTCGCTCTGAACGGGTTGTCTCACAAGATGACCTTCGACGCTGACTGGTCCTATGCCGAGAGCACGACCAGCATCAACGACATCGTCCAGTTCAATGAATTCGACGACAATTCGCAGGAACAGTTCCGTCGCCGGCTGTACCGCAACACATTCAACTACAATATTCCTCCACAGTTCAACGCGCGGAATTTCGCGATTCGTTCGGGAGCGGCCAACAGCGTGACCGCCCCCTATCACGAACTGGTCGACGACATGCACGCCGTGCGGCTGGGCTGGCGCCACCGTCTGCAGACCAAGTCAGGCCCGCCCAACGCCCCCCGGATCCGCGACTGGATGAGCCTCGACCTGGAAACCAGCGTGTTTCCCGATGCCGACCGGGACAACTACGGCGAGCCCCTCGGGCTTTGGACAGCGCGCTACAACTGGTTCATCAGTGACCGGACCACCATCACTGCGGGAACGCTGTTCGACACCTTCGACAACCCCGAGACGCTGTACAACATCGGCATCATGAGCCAGCGCAGTGCCCGGGGAAGTGTCTATCTCGGTTACCGGGCCATCCAGGGAGGGCCGCTCGACAGCCAGATCGTCACCGCCAGCTACAGCTACCTGATGAGCCAGAAGTGGATCTCCACCCTCAGTGCGGCGTGGGATATCGCTGAGGGAGAAAGCCGGGGGCAGTCGCTTACAATCAGCCGCATCGGGGCCGACTTCCTGGTCCACCTTGGGCTCTCGATCGATCCCACCAAGGACAACTACGGCGTCGGTCTGTCGATCGAGCCCCGCTTCGCGCCGTTCGTCGGCAAGTACGGGGCGGCCGGCAACGGCACTCAACTCGGCTCACTGGTTCCCCCCTATTCCCGCTGAGGCACCGCCAAGGATTGGCCCATGTCAATCGCTGCCCAAGAGGTTGTTCATCCGGTCGACTCGGCATCCCGGCGTCCCGCCTGGCGGCAAAGGCTGGTGCAGGCGGAACGGGGACTCGCCTGGGGTCTCCGGGCAGACAGTGTGTTCTTCGTCCACTTTTTCGGCATCAGCATCGTGCTGGTGGCCGGCCTGATCATCGGCCTGGAACTGTGGCAGTGGGTGGCCATCACGGTCGCATTGACTGTCGTCCTGTCAGCCGAGATGTTCCAGCAGGCGCTCAAACTCATGGTGCGCGGACTGGGACCAGCCGCCGGCGAAGAAACAACACGGGCATTGTCGATCGGCACTGCAGCGGTGCTGGTGGCCTGCCTGGGCTCGACGACGGTGATGGGGCTCGTGTTTGCCTCTCGTGCCTGCGAACTGTTCGCCAACTGACACGAAGGAAGACGTCATCCTCGCTGCAGCCACTGAACGGCCGGGATCTCTGCCAGGTCGGTGATCGACAGGCGGTCGACTATTGGAAATCCTTGATCGAATCCTTGTTGTCACGGGTTCCCAGGGCGTGGAAGATTTCCCGATCGATGTTGGTATTCACGAACCGCACGCCTCCATCTCCCAGCAGCATGAATGCGCCGCCAGAGTGTGGACTGCTGAAATCGTCGAAATGCTCCGTGGTGCTGTTCGGTGGATGGTCGGCCGTTCCCAGGAATCGGTCCGGGGCCTCACGGGCCCGCGGCACGTAGCCATTCCAGGTCGAGAACCACTCCTTCTGTTCAACGCTTCGACGCTCTCCCACGAAAACCGTCGCCGACAATCCATCCGCGATATTGCCATTACGGATGACTGAGTTGTGAAAGAAAACTCCGCTCCCCACGCAGGGTCGGCCGGGTGGAAGTTTCGCACACGAGTCGAACACACACTCAATTCCAAATGAACCGACATAATTGGCTGTTGACAGCTCGATCAACGCCGTTCCTCCCGGATCTTTGATGGTAAATCGGGGACCGGCGCTATCGGAGGGGCAACGAAAGATGGGCAGGGGAGTCAGTCGGGCGTCGGTATTGACCGGCTCCGTCATCCCCTGGCCGAACCTGATCTGACTGTACAACGGCGATTGATCCAACTGCGGCAATAGCTTCGCTCCCCAGCCCCAGCCGTTCGGGCCTGTTGGATCAGCCACGCCCTCCGTGGGATGCACTCCGATCCAACCGGCCGGATAGCAGGTGTGTGAATCATGGTAGTTGTGTAACGCCAGACCAATCTGCCGCAGGTTGTTCTGGCACTGGGCCCGGCGGGCCGCCTCACGGGCCATTTGCACCGCCGGCAACAGCAGCGTCAGCAGGATGCCGATGATGGCCAGCACCACCAGCAATTCGATCAAAGTGAAGGCAGGACGGCCCGGAGGTGAACGGTGGGGCATTGCAGTGGCTGTGAGCTGGAGTTGGGAACCGTCGAGCCCTCATCCTATTCGACTTTGTTGGCCATGTCCAAAGCCAAATTTTGGGAACTCGAAAATTTGGTTTGTGTAGATGATTCATCCGAGGCGCAGTTTCGCTGAATCACAAAGGCGCGGTGCTGCGAGACGCCAGGGAAGGAAGACCGGTGACCCCGCGGCTATTGGAAATCCTTGATCGAGTCTTTGTTGTCGCGGGTTCCCAGGGCGTGGAAGATCTCAACGTCGATATTGGTATTCACAAACCGTACTCCGCCGTCGCCGAACAGCAGGAAAGCCCCCCCTGAATGATGGCTGCTGAAGTCATCGAAGTGCTTCTCCGGGTGGTTCGGGGGATGGTCGGCGGTCCCAAGAAATCGTACAGCCGCCTCTTCAGCACGAGGCACATAGCCCGTCCAGGTCGAGTACCACTCTTCCGGGTCAAGGCTCTTGCGCTCCCCGACGAAGGCAGTGCCAGACAGTCCATCCACGATGTTGGAATTGCGAATGGCCGAATTCTGGTAGAACACGCCGTCTCCCAGACATGGTCGGCCAGGAGGCAGTGTTTCACAGGCATCAATACTCTCGGTGCCGAATGAACCGACGTAGTTGGCCGTCGAGAGATCGGTCAGGACGCTGCCGTCATCCGTTTTAATCGTCCACCGGGGACCGGCCGTGTCGGAGGGACAGCGAAAGACCGGCAGAGGCGTCAGCCGAACCTCAGCATTCGCCGAATCGGTCATCGCCAGGCCAAACCGGATCTGGCTGTACAGGGGAGAATTATCAAGCTGCGGGAGGAGTTTTGAGCCCCAGGCCCAGCCATTCAGCCCGGCCTGGTCCACGGTGCCATTGGCTGTGTTGACCCCAATCCAACCGGCCGGATAACAGGTGTGCGAATCATGGTAATTGTGCAGAGCCAATCCGATCTGCCGCAGGTTGTTCTGACACTGCGTCTTGCGGGCCGACTCGCGGGCCATCTGCACCGCCGGCAGCAACAAAGCCAGCAAAATGCCGATGATGGCCAGCACCACGAGGAGTTCGATCAGGGTAAAGGCTGGTCGACGGCGACGGACAGGCATGACTGGGACGTAATCCAAACAGGAATTCGGGACTTGGTCAAACGAGCAAAGTCATTGTCAGGAACCCTGCGGCGCTTCCCGACTGACCTCGGGGACCGGTACGAAGCGAGATTTTCTCTCGAAATGCTCAGATCGTGGAGTGCGGACCTGGAATCCAGTCGGGGAGTCGCTGCTCCAGTAGTTTCACAAACGCCTGAAACTCCTCATCGCTTGATCCCAGATAGGGGGGCAGCAGCCGCAGGGGGAACTCGGGGTGATACATCTTCTCGAACAACTTGTCATAGCTGCCGTCGATTCGGTTGTCGGGAACGATCTCAAACAGGGTCTGGATGACAATGCGAATCTCCCGCTGGATGGCCACCAGCCGGGACGTATCCCGCCGCCGTCCCGCCTCGTAAAGCTCATGCAGCCGCGGCCAATTCATGATGAATGACACAAGAATCCCGCACTCGCCCCAGAGGGAACCATAGACATATCCGTTCTCGGAGAGAAAGTGCGTCAACTCCGGGGCGTCTTCGATCAGGCTTTGGAGATGCGACAGCGAATCGCCGCAATTCTTCGTTGCCACCAAATTGCCATGGCGCCGGGCCAGCTCGCCATATTCACGGCCCGTGACCAGCCGCTTTGTCCGGGGGAGGTTGTAGTGCAGGAACCGGCAGTCGGAAAAACCGCCGCAGACGGCGTCGAAAAACTGATGGAGTTCAGCCGTGCTGACTGCCCCCCAGCTGGGCAGCGAAATCTGGAACAGCCTCACCCCCAACTCGTGGGCCTGTTGGATCCGCTCCAGAATGGTCCCGAGCGAGAGATCAATGACCCCCACCATGGGATCGGCGCCGCCACGGCGCATTTCGTCGGCGAACACCCCGACGATCTGCCGGTACTGGGCCGCCGTGACCGCGTACCCCTCGCCCGCCGTCCCAAACACATACAGATGCGGAGTTCCTTTCAGGGCCGAGCGAATACTGTTGCGAAAGACCGGCTCATCCAGCTGGAATTCGGCAGTCCACGGAATGCAGCAGGTGCTCATCAAACCAGTGGGAAATCTCCGGGCGGCATCAGACATGGGGCTGTCGCTTCAGGAAGACGGAAAAAGAATGAATGTCACGGTCAGGTCCACAGTTCCCGGGTCAGTCGGATCTGGTCCAGTAAACCCTGTTCAGCCGCCTCCGCGGCGAAGGTGGGAGCCAGGCCGGTGGGTTCCAGTTCTCCCTGCAGCCGTCCCCGTTGGTCCCGGCCTCGCATCTGCAGCACGAACAGATCGCGGAACTGGTATCGATCCTGCTCGAGTCCATGAGCTTCTGTGATGCGGCTGATCCGGCGCGACCCGTCTTCGGAGAGCCGGGTCAACTGCACAATCAGATGGATCGCCGAAGCGACCTGGGCCCGGGCCACATACACCGGTATCTCGACATCCGACATCAGCGACAGGGTCTCCAACCGCACCAGGGCGTCACGGGGATTGCTGGCATGCACCGTGGTCATGCTTCCCGAGTGACCGCTGATCATCGACTGGATCATGTCGAGTGCCTCTCCCCCCCGCACCTCCCCCACCACAATGCGGTCAGGACGCATCCGCAACGAGGCGCGGAACAGGTCCCGGATCGACAGTCCTCCCCGGCCCCGTGTGTCGGCCTGCTGGGCCTCCAGATACAGGGTGTGAGGCTGTTGGAGACGCAACTCCGAGCTGTCTTCGATCACCACGATCCGCTCCTCGGCGGGTATGGCGGTCGACAGGGCGTTGAGCAGACTGGTTTTTCCCGTACCGGTCCCCCCCGCCACCACGAGGTTCTTGTGCAACCGCACACACACGTCCAGGAATTCGCGGGCCATCGCAGACAAACTTCCCAGCCGTACCAGGTGATCAAGCTCGAACACCTCGCGAGAGAACTTGCGGATGGTCAGGTAGGTTCCCTGCCGGGCACTGGGAGGAATGACCGCGTGGACACGGGAGCCATCGGGCAGCCGGGCATCGAGTACCGGCCGGTTCTCATCAATCTCGCGGCCGACATACTGGGCCACGTTATGGACGGCGGTCAACAGGGAGTCTTCGCTGTCGAACCGGGCCTCTGTCCGGTACAACCGCCCCTGCCGTTCGACATAAATGGCGTCGCATCCATTCACCATCACCTCTGTGACGGTCGGATCTTCCAGGAACGCCTGGACGGGACTCAGGAAGAAGGCCAGGCTGGCTTCAAAAATCGCTTCCCGCGACATGGCTGGTCTCAAGGAACAGGGTTGACTCAACCCAGTCTAGGACAGCCGGTTGACGGGGTAAATGAGGGGCTGCCAGCCGCCCCCCCGGCACACCTGAGATTTCCCCAGGCGGGACATCCCTTTCAGCTGCGCCTCAGATGGAAGCGTTCGTGCGTCCCTCCTGCCGCGAGAGATTCCCTCTGGATCTCGACCGATTCCTGGAAATGGTCGCAGCACCCCAGCAGCAATCCATAGGCGAGATCCGCCAGCCCGAGAGCCGACTGATACTCGAAAATCATTTCATGAGGTCCCAACCGTTCGCAGGTCAGGCGGGGCAGATTCGCGTTCGGGAACAGCTCGCGAACTTCCTTGTGAAATCCCTCTTCGACGGCAGCCAGAAAACTGAAGGAATCGTCAAAGGGCCGCATGGGTAATGGCAGATTGACCAGTGTCTTGAACAACCACAGCCCATATGACTGCAGCAACTCCCGGCCCGAATGCCCTGTCTGTCGGCTGAGTTCCCCCAGCAAGGTGACCAATTCCCGGGGATTGTACTGCTGGCGCGTCGAATACACCCCACGAGAATCGAGTTGGCACTGCGCCAGGGCCTGATCGACCACTGCGTTGCCCAACCGCTTGTTTGCGAATTCCAAAAAATCCTTGAAGATGAAGCCCTGCATGAGCTCTCCTGGAGAGATTCGAACCTCCGAACATTCCGTCCCCGTCACGAGGACAGTGGGCAGGATAATCCCGAGTTCCCCCCGGCTCAGAAACCTGCGGGGAGCCAGCCAACTCCCGCCGGATTGTAGCGACTTGTGACTTGATTTGTAGTCCGCGGGCCTTTGTTCAAGTCCTCTCCGAGTCTTTCCCAAAGTCCATCAGGAGGACCTTGGGCCAAGACCAGGACAGGGACAGTCTGCATCAGTCGACGTACAGAAACTCATTCGTGTTCAACAGCACGTGACACAGTGAGGCCAGACCAGGATCCACCGGTTCGGCCGGTGATTCGTGCGTCGGGATCGCGTATCGTGTCAGCAGATAAGTCCCAATCGCACGCCGCTCCGGATCGGTCAACTCGCGATCAAACACAATCAGCTCCGCCAGTTCACCCTTCCAATACTCCCCCTGGATATTCCCCTGTTGCCCCACCACCCAGGCGGTGCTCAGGTTGCGGGGCGAAATGCTGCTCGACCGCCGCTCCAGTTCCCGCTCATTCTGCCAGACCGCCACTCCGTGGCTTCCCAACGAGACGATCAATACGAAGGGGCTCGTCGGGTCGTTCAACTCCGCAGCCGTGGTGAAATCATCACTGACCCGCACCACCCCCTTCCCCGTCGTTCCCACAAACAGCGACGTGGTCGAATTGCCAGCAGCCCCGTTCCAGTTCGACAGGATCTCACGATGACTTCCCGCGGCGCGATCGGTCGCGACGGCGAAGATGGTCGTCTCTTTGCCCGCCACCACCTGTCCGGCGAGATTCAAAAACTGGCGCTCACCCTCAAACTCCAGCGCGGGCCGCCCCCCCAATCCGGTCTTCTTCCAGAGGGGAGCCAATCCTTCCCCCGGCGATGTCGCTTCATGCCCCTGTCCCGACGTATCTCCCCACCGGATCACCCCGCCATCCGGCGTGGTCTCCACCTCCCGGTCGGCTCTCAGATGCAGTGCCAGCGACTTTCTGACAGGAAGGTCGGTGGCTGGCTGCGGAGGGGGCGTCGCGGCGGCTCGCTGTTCCAGAGCCGTCGCCTGCTGGCTCCAGTGGGCCAGACCAGCCGCCACCTCCCGCTCGGTCGCCTCGCGCCCCAGTGTCAATCGCCAGGCCAATCGCACCATTTGCGGCCGGTCGCCCCCCACCGCCGTCACCCGTCGCGCCAGCGCCTGGCTGCGGTCATGCACAAACTCGTTGTTCAGCAGCGCCAGCGCCTGTGGTGCGACGGTGGTCACGTCCCGCTGGGCACACGGCAGGGTGGTATCCGAAAAATCAAACACGGTCATCAGGGGAGGCAGCAGGCTGCGCTGGGTGAAAATGTACAGACTGCGGCGATTCTGCTCGGACCGGGGAGACGCCTGCCACGCTCCCGACTTGCGCGACAAGCCCTCGAGGGCCTCGGCGGCGATCGTCGGCTTGAAACTCGGTCCCCCCACCGACAGATCGAGTGATCCCTCTACCGCCAGCATGGCGTCGCGCAGCCCCTCGGCATCCCGCCGGCGGCGTTCCGCCCGCCACCAGAGTGTGTTCAACGCATCACGCTCGGCATACTGCCGTTGCCGGGGATGTACCGACGCCTGCCGATAGGTCTGCGAGAGCACCATCTGCCGGTGCATGCGTTTGAGTGTCCAGCCCCCCTCCACGAGGTCGGCCGCCAGCCAGTCCAGCAGTTCGGGATGGGTCGGCCGGGCTCCATTGAACCCGAAATCATTCGGTGAGCTGACCAGTCCGTGGCCAAAGTGATGCTGCCACAGCCGGTTCACCACCACCCGTGCCGTCAGGGGATTCCGGGGATCCACAATCCACCGTGCCAACTGCAACCGCCGGCGGGTCGTGGGGGACTGATCATCGACTGGCTCCCACAGATTCGCCAGGGAGGCCACCATTGAGAGTTGCCCCGGTTCGACCACTCCCAAAGGCTGTTTGGGATCCCCTTTGCGGAACATATGCAGCGGCGGCGGGGTCCGCCGGATGTCGGTCCAACCCAACACATCGGATGTCCCCAACTCTTCGGGAGTAGGTCCCCCCAGCAGCTTGCCATCCCGCGGCTCGATCGCCCCTGGCCAAAAAGCGTTGGCGAAGCGGTAGTAGTCTTCCTGAGAAATGGGATCGAACTTGTGGTCGTGGCAGCGGGCACATTTCACCGAATACGCCAGGAACGCGCTGCTGGTGGCATGCACCAGATCTTCCAGCCGTTCGTACTTGTACTCCTGCGGATCATTGGGCTCGTCGTTCCAGGTTCCCAAACGCAGAAAACCGGTCGCGACTACGGTATCGGCCGTTCGGTCTGGCAGCTCGTCCCCGGCCAGTTGCTCCAGAACGAACCTGTCCCAGGCTTTGTCGGCATTGAACGCCTGGACCACCCAGTCACGATACTTCCAGGCAAACGGCTTGACCTGGTCCCGCTCATATCCGCACGTCTCGGCGTACCGCACCACGTCCAGCCAATGACGGGCCCAGCGTTCGCCAAACTGCGGGCGAGCCAACAGATCGTCGACCAGTTTCTCATAAGCGAGTGGCTCAGGGTCGGAGGCGAACGCTTCAATCTCGGAATGTGTGGGTGGTAATCCCACGAGATCATTGAAGACACGTCGAATCAGCACTCTGCGATCGGCCTGCGGGGCCGGTTCCAACTGTGCCTGATTGAGTCGTTCACGGATAAAAGCATCGATGGGAGACAGATCGGCCCAGGGAACCTGGGGCTTCACCACGGGCCGCAATGACCAGAAGTCCCGTCCGCCTCGGACGTCGGTGGTGGCTTCGAACAAGTCGAGGGTCCGTCCTGTCGGCCACGCCGCTCCCGCCTTGATCCACCGTTTCAGTATCTCCTGTTCGACTGCAGGCAGGACCTGGGACCGGCCCCGCCGCGGCGGAGGCATCTCACCACTGTGAACTCTCTGCCACAAAGGGCTGGCTTCGGGATCTCCCGCCACCACCACTTCTCCCCCTTCGCCCCCTTGGGCAAAGCGGTCGGCCGTTGTCAGCACCAACTGACCATTCGCGTCACGCGAGTTGTGGCACTCGAGACAGCGCTTCACCAGTATCGGGGCGACTTCCTTCTCGAAGTCGGGAGCCGATTCGACGGCAACGGCCGGTAAGGCGGGCAATGCCAGCCAACAAACGACCAGAACACACCAGTTGCCCAGCGAGATCATTCGCATCATCAGAACACCTCGGCCACCAATCGCTGTGGGAAAGCCCTTCCCCGCCCCGTGAGTGTGTGGTCACCCCGATCCGAATGCAACCGGACAGTCTCCAGCAGCCAGTGTGATGACCCACAAGGGGCGATCAGAGTGAGAACAGCACCGGAAGGGGCTGCCTTGGACCTCGGGGTGCTTGAGAAACAGGATCAGACGGGGGACAATCTGGGCGGGGCGACATTACGGATTTCACCGGAGAAGTGCCTGGCTATGAACCCTCATGAACTCTTGGCGACCTACGCGGCTGGCCCTGGGCAACTGCGGCGAGCGGTGTCTGGTCTGTCAGCGGAACAGGTGCGGGCCCGGCCCATTGCGGGCAAGTGGAGCGTGCTCGAAGTTGTCTGTCACCTCGCCGATTTCGAACCCATCTATGCCGACCGCATGAAGCGTGTGCTGGCCGAAGAGGAACCGCTGATGATGTCTGGCGATCCCGACCGGTTTGCCGCGAAGCTGGCATATCACCAGCGCGATCTCGAGGAGGAACTGCGCCTCATTGAGACGGTTCGGGGTCAGATGGTGCGCATCTTCCAGACTGTGGGAGATGCCGACTGGCAGCGGTGCGGCCGACACAGTAGCGACGGGCTGATCCCACTGCGCACGCTGCTCGAACGGGTCACCGGGCATATCGGGCATCACCTGCCATTTCTGGCCGAGAAACGCACCGCGTTGGGTGTGGGCTGAAGCGCGTGTTCCCGGGACGGGGTAGTCGCCCGGTCGCGCCCGAGCATGGCCTGTGGATGTCTCCAGAGCATCGTCCCGGAGGAGCAATCGGATGAAGTCGGCTTATCTGGTGATCTGCTGCGGGTTGCTGGGGGGCACCCTCGGCTACCTCGCGTTTGCCTGGTTGTTGAAGCAGGGTTTTTATGGCCTCGTGCTGCCGGGTGGCTTGCTGGGGCTGGCGGCGGGAATTCCCCTCAATCGCTCCCGTGCGGTGGCCATCGCCTGCGGCGGGCTGGCCCTGGGGTTGGGGCTCTACACCGAGTGGCGATTCTTCCCGTTCAAGGCCGATAGCAGCCTGGGTTACTTCCTGGCTCACCTGCACCAGCTCAACCCGGTCAGTTGGCTGATGCTGGGTGTGGGAACCCTGCTGGGATGGTATGTGCCCCATCGCCGGATTGTCGATTTGACACCACAGGCCAGAGAACGAATGGAGAGCTGAATACCTCACTGCCTGTCGCGGCCGAATCGGGGAAAGTCCCCTGCGGAGCCGGTGACCAGCGGTCTTCAAGCCGCCGTCAGCGTTTCTGCCGCATGGCCCGCTGGATTTCCCGCTGGGCCTCGGTTTTCTTGAGTGTCTCGCGCTTGTCGTGCAGTTTCTTACCCCGCGCGATCGCGATGACCACCTTGATCTTCCCTTGCTTGAGGTCCATCGAGAGGGGGACCAGAGTCAGCCCCTTGTGGTCGGCCTGCTCGGCAAACTTCCGCAACTCACGTTTGTGCAACAGCAATTTGCGGGGTTGGCGGGGCTCGTGGTTGAAGAGGCTGGCTTGGGGCAGCACTGCAATATCGCAGTTCACCAGCCACAGTTCGCCATCTCGAACGCGAGCGTAGGCTTCGTCGAGCGACACCTTGCCAGCGCGGATGCTCTTGACCTCGCTCCCCTGCAGCACAATGCCGCATTCCAACTGCCCGAGGATCTCGTAGTTGTGGCGGGCCTTGCGGTTCGAACAGACGGGGCGATTGTTTTCGGGACTGGTTTCCCGGGCCGTTTTCGACATGGTCACTCTCTGCCCCGGGGCAGCCGGGAAGTCAGCGGTACCCCGGGTTCACGGGGTTGATCGACCGGGAAAGACATTCCGAACTTTCTCTCCCGTCTCTCCCAGTGTAACGGGCCGACCCCGCAACTCAACGGGGGCCCGGCCGGAGCGATCCTTCTTACCGGAACCGCCGCTTGACCCCACCCTGCCATCCGGCCGACAATCATGGGCATCGCTCGCCTGAGAAACCCTTTCCCCCGCCCCTGCCCTCCATGCTCTTCTCGCAGGCCATTGGCCCCCGCCGTCAATTCCGGTTGATCTGGCTGTTATGGCTGTGTGCCCTCGGCGGTCTGCCCGATGGGAAGCGAACGACGGTGGCTCACGAGCCACCTGCGAACCCTTCCGTCAAAGCGGGCGTGTATGCCCAGTCCATAGCCCCTCTGCTTGAGGCGAAGTGTCTCCGTTGTCATGGGCCCGAGAAGCAGCAGGGAAACCTGCGTCTGGACCAAAAGGTCAGCGCCTTGCGCGGGGGCGAATCGGGCGAGGCGACACTCGTTCCCGGCCGGGCCGACCAGAGTGAACTCTACCGGCGGATCACCGCCGCCGACCCCACCCTGGCCATGCCCCCGGGGAAAGACCGCCTGTCCGCCGCCGAGATCGCCCTGCTGAAGCAGTGGATCGATGACGGAGCCCATTGGCCCGAGGCGGGAGAGACTGCGGCTGCCTCGAGGCTCGACTACCAATTCTCCGATCAAGAGCGGTCCTTCTGGGCATTCCAGCCCATTCAGGAGAGACCGCTGCCCCCCGTGTGGAATACGGTCTGGCCCGCAGGTCCCATCGACCGCTGGCTTTTGTCTCGGCTGGAGAGGGAGGGGCTTCGTCCCTCTCCCGAGGCCGACCGGCGGACTTTGCTGCGGCGTGTCCGGATCGACCTCACCGGGTTGCTCCCCACCCCCGAGGAATTGACCGCCTGGCAGGATGACTCATCTCCCGAAGCCTACAACCGACTGGTTGAGCGGTTGCTCGCCTCGCCCGAGTTTGGAGAACGGTGGGGTCGGCACTGGCTCGACATCACCTATCATGCCGACACCACGGGGGTCGGTCGGCGGACTCCGCTTCGCGATGCCTGGCGATACCGCGACTATGTCATCGAAACCTTCAATGCCGATCGCCCAATCGCCCAGTTTATTCGCGAGCAGGTCGCCGGTGATCTCTTGCCGGCCAACACCGAGGCTGAGCGGCTGCGCCAGCAGACCGGCACTGCCTACCTGGTCTTGGGGCCGTGGGACTTCTCGGTTCTCGACAAGCTGCAGATGCAGATGGACATGGTCGACTTGCAGATCGACCTGGTCGGCCGGTCGCTCCTGGGGTTGTCGATTGGCTGTGCCCGCTGTCATGACCACAAGTTTGATCCCATTCCCACCCGCGACTACTACGCTCTGGCGGGAATCTTCCGCAGCACGGGCGTGTTGAGAAAGGGGCCGGGCGACTGGGACCGACACCAGCGTGCCGAAGAGGTCTCGCTGGCTGCCCGTGACCACTGGGCCGACGAGCTGGAAGCCTGGGAAGGGCTGACCACCGATCTGGCTGTGCAACAGCAGGTGGGCCGCGACCAACAGGCGGCACTCAAGACGCGCATTGAAGCGCTGCAGGCCCCACCGACGAACGCTGCGGCAACCGCAGGCGACGGCGCGACCACAGGTTCTGGTGCCACCGCGCTCAGCGAGGCGGTCGCCAGGGAAGTGGCGGAACTCCAGCGGCAGGTGAAGGAACTCGACACTCAGATTGCCAAGACGCGACGGATCGAGGCTCATCAGAAGATGCTGCGGCCCCTGCTGGCGGGTGTCTACGCGGCCCGCGATCTTGAGGAGCCCGCCGATGCCCAGGTGAACCTGCGCGGCAATGTGCGTGCTCTGGGGCCGACCATCCCCCGCGGAGTGCTGCAGATTCTGCCCGTTCCCTCTCCCGGACCCATTCCCCAGGGCCAGAGCGGTCGGCTGCAACTGGCCGACTGGTTGGCCAGCGACGCCAATCCATTGACACCTCGTGTGTTCGCCAACCGGGTGTGGCATCACCTGTTTGGCGTGGGGTTGGTGCCGACGGTCGACAATTTCGGCTCCCGGGGCGACCGCCCCTCGCATCCCGAACTCCTCGATTATCTCGCCTCACGACTGGTGCGGTCGGGCTGGTCGGCCAAGTCGCTGATTCGCGAGATCGTGTTGAGCCGGGCGTATCAACAAGCCAGCCATTCGCACCCCGCCGGGCTGGCGAGCGATCCCGGCAACCGGCTGCTGTGGCGGATGAATCCCCGGCGTCTGGAGGCCGAGGCGATCCGCGATGCCATCTTGCAGTCGACGCGGGCGCTCGACCGGCAGCCGGGGGGCCCCACCCTGCCGCTGACGGTCGAGAACCTCTTCGAAAACGCCATTCCCTTCATTGAAGATCACAGTCAGGTGCCGGAAGCGATCTTTCATCGACGGGCGGTCTATCTGCCGGTCCTGCGGGGGAGCCAACTCAACTCGCTCGACCTCCTGACGCTGTTCGACTTCGCCGACCCCGATCAGGTGGTCGGGGCCCGGCCCGTGACGAATGTCCCGCTGCAGACGCTCTTTCTGCTGAACTCCGGCTTTGTGCAAACCGAGTCGCGCCGCTTGGCCCGGGCCATCCTGGCCGACGAGGGCCAGACGAATGCCGACCGGATCCGTGGACTGACGTCGCAGTTGTTCAGCCGGCCAGCCACTCCGGCCGAGATTGAGGAAGCCTGGGAGATCCTCGACCAGCTGGAGTCCGACTTCCAGAGAGTGACACCGAAAGTCGCCGATCCCCGGCTCGAAGCCTGGGCCCGTTACATCCAGGCCCTGCTGGGCTCGGCCGAGTTCCTCTACCGTGGGTGACCGCATGCTGTTTCCCGAAGTTGATCCCCGGCTGGGGAGTCGCTGCCCACCAGGTTCCACCCGCCGTCAGTTTCTGCAGAACTGTGGAGCGGGGTTTGGCAGTCTGGCCCTGGCCTCTCTGGCTGCCGGTGAAACTTCGCGTGAGACCGCAGGCCCCCTCTGGCCCAAGGCTACCCACTTTGCCCCGAAAGCCCGGCGGGTCATTCTGCTGTGGATGCAGGGGGGGCCGTCGCAGATGGATCTGTTCGACTACAAGCCCCGGCTGCAAAAAGAATCGGGAGAAAAGATTCCGTTCGCCTTGCAGCGCGAGAACGAGCGGTTTGATGACAAAGCCCGGTTGTTTGGACCGACAGCGACCTTCGCGCAACACGGTCAGTCGGGGCGTTGGGTCAGCGATCTGTTGCCGCATCTGGCGAAGAAGGTCGACCAACTCTGCTTCCTGCAGGCCCTCAAGACCGACAGCCCCTCGCATCCAGGAGCCATTCGCCTGTTCCAGACTGGCTCGGTGCAGTTCATTCGCCCGTCGATGGGTTCCTGGATGCTGTATGGACTGGGGTCCGAGAACCAGAACCTGCCTGGATTTGTGGTCATTTCGCCGGTGCTGTTTGGCGACGACGGCAGCCCGCTGCACTATCACAACAACTTTCTGCCAGCCCCTTGTCAGGGGACGCGGATTGGCAAGTCGGATCACCTCATCAAGCATTCTCAGGTCAGCCATCTGGTCGACCGGGGAGTTCCTGGCAGCCTGCAACGACGGCAGCTCGACTTCCTGCAGGAACGCAACCGCAAATACCTTGCCGCCCGTGGAGGCGAACCCGAGATCGAGGGGCTGATCGAGTCATACGAGCTGGCGTTCCGGATGCAGCTGGAGGCGCCGGGGGTGCTTTCTCTCGAGGGTGAATCACAAGCGACGCAGGAACTCTACGGGATCGGCGAAGAACCGACCGACAACTACGGACGCAAATGCCTCATGGCCCGCCGGCTGATCGAATCGGGGGTGCGCTTCGTGCAGGTGACCGATGGAGCATGGGATCATCATGGCGACCTCAAACCCCGGCTCAAGCAAAGCTGCCAGGGGATCGACCGACCGATTGCCGGCCTGTTGACCGATCTGGAATCGCGTGGCCTGCTCGACGACACGGTGGTGATCTGGACCGGAGAATTCGGACGCACGCCTTACGATCAGGACCTCACCAACGGCAAGGGCCCCCCCGAGTCGCGGGGACGCGACCACAACCCGCACTGCTGGACAATGTGGATGGCGGGGGCGGGGGTGCGGCAGGGACACCTGCATGGAGAGACCGATGAATACGCCTGGAAATCGGTCGCTGGCGAGGTTCATGTCCACGACCTGCACGCCACGATCCTGCACCTGCTGGGGCTGGATCATGAACGACTGACCTACCGCTACGGGGGTCGCGATTTCCGGCTGACGGATGTGTTTGGACGGTTGGTACCCGAGATTCTGGCGTGAACCCCGCATCCGGTTTCGATTCAACTGATTTGTTCTTCTTCGTCGGCGAAACCGAGAGATCACTTCAGACGGCGTTCGAGCCAGAGATTCCACAACTCGCTCCCCAACCCACAAGTCTGCCGACGCAAATCGGTCCACCAGTTTCCCGTCTGTTCTTTCTCGAACAGCCGGAGCAGGCAGGTCGCCTGGGCGTCGGGCAGAAGCAGAGTCAATAACGGGGCCAATTCTTCACAGATCCCCCATTGCCGTCGTGGGTCGTTCTGGGAGCAGACCGGCACCACCTCAGCCACTCCCTCGCCCAGGAGGGTCTGGACTTCGTGAACCGCGGCTGCGACAACCCGGTCCTTGGCTGTGACCGGTTCGCGCCACGCACAGGGTACTTGCCACACCAGAGATGGGGGCAACAAGTCGACATGGGTCAGCACCCCCACCACAGCGGGGGGGCGGCGATTGGGCTGGGACGCAAACCAGTTTCGCAGCCATCGCAGTTGCCGCAGATCGGCCTCGCGGGCCGGAACATGGGCATCCATCACCAGCAGGACGACGTCGGCCTCACACATCGCAGTCTCGATCTGCCGTGTCTGCGAGGTGGTGGTCTCGACCGCTCCGTAGCCCGGGGTGTCGAGCAAAGTCACCTGGGTCTCCGCCTCAGAAAACATCACCCGGTGACGGGCGACTTCTTGGGTCGCAGGCAGGACATCCACCCGGGCCACCTGCTCGCCCACGAGGGCATTGATCAGGCTTGACTTGCCGCTGCTGGCCTGGCCGATGAGCGTGATGGTGACTGACTTCGGTTCGGTCAACCGAGGAGCACTGGCCGGAGGTTGGGTCCCGGGAAGGTCAAACGTCGCGCGGTAGATCTCAGCCCCGCCGCGCAACCGGCCGCTGTTGAGCTCCTTCAGATAAAACCCGACCCGGTCGAGAAACCGCAGGTACGCCGTCGCCACCAGCTCGGTTTGCAGGGCGCTGGTGACGTGCGTTCCTGTCCACCGGCTCACCAGCAGGCGGGCGAGATTGGCCGGGTTCCACAGAATGGACGCGGCCCACGAGAGATCACGCAACCGGGCGAACCACTCCGGAGCGTTCCGCAGTTGCTTCCACCGGCCGATCGTCAGCAGCCGGCTGCCCGGAATTGTCTGCGGAAGCCAGGCTTCCAGATCGTCGATGGCCAGCCGAATGACCGCCAGCAACTCAGGAACAGTCACGGGATCAAGGGGATTGTCGGCGGCTGGGTGATAGTGCCGGGCGAGAGCCAACGCCAATTCTTCGACATCCTTCCGGACCTGGTTGAGGTCGAGCAATTCGGCCGTCGTTCGGCCGGCGACACGCTGCTGGAAATCGGCGATGACCGCCTGGGCGGCCTGATCGCGAGGGGTCGACCAGAGAGGCTCGGGAGAGATGGCCCCAGCCGCCGGCCCCAGGTCGGGTTGCCAGCGCTGGGTCAGCCACCACGCCAGCAGCCAACACAGGGGCCCCAGCCACCACGTCCACCAGAAAAGCCGCAACTTCCAGAGTGCGTAGAGCCCGAGGACCGCGGTGGCGACCACGGGCACCAGCCACAGGGCAGCCACCAGCAGCACCCGCCAGGTCAGCAATGCTCTCAGGGAGTCGGTTCGCTCGTCCACAGTCTGGTTCCCTGTTCCACCTGGGCTTGGTAACGCGTCCGAAGTTCTTGCGTGGTGGGCAAATGCCCTTGCCGTCGTTGCTGGAAGTACCAGGACAGAGAGATCCCCGTGGCATAGACCGCGGCTCCCGCGGCAGCCGCGTTGGCCGCCGAACCAACCCAGGGAATGAGCTTGAGGAATTCACGCAGCATCATCCGCACTGCGAGCCGGCCTCCCAGGGCAGCCCCCAACTGGGTCCACAGCGCCTGATCGACCGGCTGCTGATAGAGCCGGGCCAATTGCTGCACCAGCCGCGCCTGCAGAGCCATCACAAACGGGATGTCGACCCACGGGACGGGGATGGCGGCGGAGGCCGCCGCCCATCGGCTGGCGGCCAGTGTCAGCGCGAGAGCCTGCCGTTCGTACAGACCTGCCAGGGCCCCGCTCACTTCCGTCATTCCCGCGAGTGCCGCCCGATAGGCGGGGGGAAGCAGTTCCAGCAACCCCTGCCGCAGTCGGTCGAACCCCCACAACGGGGGCTGAAAACCATGATCCGCAGGAGTGAAGTCGAGCGGGACCAAACGATCATAAAGTCCCGCAAAGCGTTGCTGCTGAGCGTTGAGGCAGCGTTCCAGAGTCCCCGGCAGCCCCGCGGGAAAGTTTGCCTCGCAAGGTTCGCGAGCCGGATCGGCCCAATGTGCCAATGGGTCAGGCTGGGGATGCTGCTGGCCCGGATAGCAATCGTGCAGACAAGTGACCGCCAACAAGACCGGAAGCTGAGGTCTTGACTGACGGATGGTCCTCAGTGGGGCGATCACGTCCTCCAGCGCCTGGTCGGTGGCCCGCACCGTGACAATCACGAGATTTGCACGGGTCACCAGAGCCGACAGATCTGCGGTCGCATCGTATCCCGCCTCCCCCAGTCCGCGGGTATCGAGAAACCGCAGCAGCGGCGTTTCGGAATCGGGAAAATCGAAAACCTGAGTCGCCTGGGTCTCGGGGCGAAAGCCTGGCCCGACCACCGCCTCGGGGGAACCCGTCAGAGCCTGTACGATCGACGACTTGCCGCTGCCGGTCTTGCCCAGCAGCCAGAGGGTGGGAATGGGCGTGGTCCCCAACAGGGCCGAGCGCTGGCGTTCAAACTCGGCGTCATCGAGTGTCGCCCCAAACAGCCATCGGTTCAGGCTTGCCATCTCACATCACCCCGCACGTCCGCCCATTCGAAGAACCAATGCCGGGCCCCGATTCCCGATCGAAGACTGGGGCATGATGACGATCCCGACGAAGGAAAGAAACGTCGACGGGGGACGGATGGATCATCGACAGGAAAAAACAGCAGGATTTCCTCCCCTCCCCAGCCCCGTGTAGAATGTCAGCAGAGTGACAACGTGATTCTCCAGGGGTGTGCCTGATGGGGCTGCGTGTGAAGTTGCTGCTGTTGGTTCTCGCCTTCGTCACGCTGTGCACTGCGCCGCGGGCACAGGCGGGTACCGAAGAGGCCAGGGAATACCTCAGCAAGGCCCAGGAACGCCTGGCGGCCCACGATGTTCTGGTCGTCGACAACCTGTTGCGCTTGGCTGAATTGTCTCTGGAAGACGTGGCTCCCGACATCGCCGCCCCCCTGCGGGCCGAGCTCGACACACTGCGGCGTCAGTATGAGTCCGATGCGCTGGCCCGTCAGGCCCGCCTGCTGGCTCAGCGGCTCGACCGGTTGTTCGAGGAGGCCGAGTTGGCACTGGGATCCATCCAGACCGGCGGTGCCGCCACTTTGAGGCGGATCGACCAACTGCTGCAGGAGTCATCGACCACCACCGCAATTGGATCCGAGACCACGGAACGCTACCGCAAACGGCTCGCGCTCTTTCGCCGGGTGCATGAACAGAAACTGAAGGAGCGAGGAACGCTCGAAGTCGAGGTGCCTCTCGAGGAAGATGCGTCCCCCACTCGAGTTGCCCGAACTGGACGGACCACCGAGCTGGCTGAGCGGGCCACTTCCGGAAATGAGAACGACTCGCGGGGGGGGGCGACCACGGTCCGGCGACGCTTGGGAGAGACGGCCGCTCCAGCCGCTGGCGAGACTGCGGAACGTCAACCCCCTGCTATCCCTACCGGTGACCCGACCGGCTGGGGTTCCAGCATCACCCCCATCTCGTTATTTGGCGGGACGCTGACCAATGCCAGCCTATTCAGTCGATTGTGGCAGTTGTTACTGCTGGCAGGGGCGGTGCTGGTTGGCTTGGTGAAGGCCCGCGCTCCCGTGCTCAACCGCTTCGACCGACTGGCCCGTCTGCGCGACAAGATCGAGACCGTCCCCATGCCGGTCTGGGGAATGGTGCTGGGACTACTGGCCGCGTGGTGGCTGCTGCAGGGCTGGATTCTGTTTGGCCTGCTGGTCTCGCTGGCGATGGGGGCGGTCGCGCTCTACGTCGGAGTCGATGCGGTCGAGCGTGTGGGCATTCTGGGAGCCCCCGCCGCGGTCGCCATTCGCAATTGGGGACTCCCTCTGCTGGCGGCAGCTCTGGCCATCGGCGTGCTGCACCTGCTGATCGGTGGGGCGTGGATTGTGATCTGATGCCCCGCGCGAAGGCCGACTCGGCAGGCACTCTTGTGCCAGTCGGAAACGTCGGCGTCAGGCGGCGGCCCGTTGGGCACAGGCCCGCCGGGGAAGCCTTACCGCGAATGTCGTCCCCTGCCCTACCCCCGGGCTGCTGGCCGAGATTGTCCCTCCATGCTGGCTGATGATCCGGTGGCTGATCGACAGCCCAAGCCCGGTCCCTTGCCCCGCCTGCTTGCTGGTGAAGAACGGCTCGAACATGTGTTCCATCACCTCGGGCGATAACCCGCAGCCATCGTCGCGGATCTCCAGTACCACGTGGTCGGTCTGCTCACGCAGCTGGATCAGCATCTGGCCCCCTGGCTGCATCGCATCGAGACCATTCGCCACCAGGTTCAGCACAACCTGCTTGATCTCGGGTCCATTCACCTCGGCATAACACGCTGCCCCCGCGGGGAAGTCAATGGTCTTGTCGCGGTACTTGCCGAGGTACTTGACCATCGCCACCACCTCGCCCACAAGGTGCGTGAGGTCGGTTGACTCGCGTCTGGCGTCGCGGCCCCGCGAGAAATCGAGCAGCCGTTCGGTGATCTCCCGGCAGCGGAACGATTCATTCTGGATCAGCCGCAGGTATTGCTCGACCAGTTGGCGATCGGCCGGGTCGGCTCCAGGCAGGATTTCATCGAGACGCGATTCCAGCGACTCAGCGGCCATGGCGACGGCCGAGAGGGGATTGTTGATCTCGTGGGCGACGCCGGCGGCCAGAAAACCAACACCGGCCAGCCGCTCCGACCGGACCAACTGCCGGCTGCGTTCCTGCACCTGGCGGTCGAGATCACCGGCGATCTCCTGGAAGCGGGCGGTCATTTGATTGAACGCCTCCGCCAGCTCGGCCATTTCATCGCGGGTCTTCAACTGCACACGGTAGTCGAAATCGCCATGGGCCACCCGCAAGGCCCCCTGGTGCAGTTGCCGAATCGGATCGAAGATCCAGACATATCCCTGCCGCAGCAGAAACAGAAACAGCAGCACGCAGATCGAAGCACTGACCGCCACGGTGACCGAGGCGGTGCGATAAACCCGCTTGGCCCGCGCCAGGGAGCGGGCGGGGCTGTCGACCGGGTCGGGAATTTCAATCGCCTGGGACAACATCTCGACGGCGCGCGCCTGCAGTTCGACCACCCGCTCGGGGCGCCCTTCGAGTTCTTCGAGAGCGTCGGTCCGGTCGATTTGCACGTCGAGCTGTTCTTCAAGGCGGGTCAGCATGGGGTGCATCACCGCCAGTTGGCGCTGCAGGTCGGGACCGCCGGGCAGACTGTCACAGCGGCGATGAAAATCATGCAGACTCTCACGAACCGCCGCAGCTTGTTCCAGCAGCAGTTCGCGCTGAATACGCGCCTGGATCACATCACGGGGAGTTCGCCGCAGGGGGAATTGCAGCCGGGCGATCTGCTCAATCAACTGCATCCGCTGGGGAGCTTCACTGATCTCAAACTCCAACTCGCGGATCGACTGCTTGTAGGCCGACAGCCCCAGCAGGCTTCCTGCCGACAAAAACACCAGCATTGCCAGCACAATGCCCAGCCCCAACAGCAGCTTGCGACGGATGGTGCGCGTCAGCAGCACAGACCTTCACCTCCTTGTGATCTTCCCGGGTGAACCCCAGGTGCGATCCACGCCCCCACTCGGGCCAGCCCTCGCGACCAACCGGCTGGCCGACGGAAGCGGAACGTTATCAACAACGGGGCAAACAGGGCAAGATCGGGTTTTTGGGCGAAACCGACGCGGCCACCGGTCGAGATTTCCACGAATCCGGCAACCATCCCCTTCGAGGTCTCAAGGGTCCACAGGGCGATGCGTCTGAACATCTCCGCGCCGGTTTGAAAAACCGTACCCGCCCGCCATGACCTGGGGCTCACTCGGGTTCGTGATTCAAGGTCCGTCGGAAAAACTGGGTCACCACCCCCGGCAGCCAGTCGACCCGCTGGATGGAATGTGGGCAGTGGCCCACCTTGGCCAGACGCAGATAGGTCACGTCGGAAGCGCCTGCCTGTTCAAGTTTCCGCACGAAGTCGTCGGCCGTCGCCACAGGCACCTGCTCATCGGCTGTGCCGTAGATCAACAGCAGCGGTGGCATGTCGCGGACGATGTGCTCACTGGGGGAGGCCGCGCGGTAGGCACCGCGCCGGTCACCGGTCGGAGGTCCTCCCAGAAACATCTCGACCACACCCCGCAAGGTGCCGTGCCGGTGCTGCTCGCTCAGTTCAATCGGCCCACTGTCACAGACCGCAGCCTGGATTCGGTGCCAGCCCAGCGGTTTCTGGATCTCCGTTTCCACTCCCGCCACAGGACCTTCCCATTGGGCCAGCAATAGCGCGAGATGCCCGCCTGCCGAGTTTCCCCAGGCTCCGATCCGGTTGGGATCGATGTCGTACTCCACGGCATGCTGCCGCAACCAGTCAACAGCGGCCCGGCAGTCTTCGAGTGCCGCCGGCCAGGGAGCCTCCTTCGACAACCGGTAGTCAATGGTCGCCGCGACAAATCCCGCCTTCGCAAATCCCTCGATATGCCCGGGCTGGGACGTATCGGGAGACGAAAAACTCGTCCGCGATCCCTCAATCCACCCTCCACCATGAATCACCACGACCATCGGTCGCCCCTTCGCCGCTGGTGCCGTTGGCTTCGCGAGGTCCAGTTGCCAAGCCTGATTCGCACCCGGCCGGTACCGCAGGTTGCGGTGGATCACAATCTCCTCGGGCGGGGCGGCGAGAGTCAGGCCGGCGATAACGCCCCACCACAGGACGAGCAAAAAAACGAGAATCCGGACAAGACTTGGGGACCAGGTTCCTGTCGCAGCCCGGGGTTGCTCCGGTACTGAACTCGGGGAACGATCCGGCGGGAGATGACTCGCCACACAATGCGTCATGGCGGCTGGGGGGATCACTGCAATAACGGCAAGCCAGACCGAAGCGGAGTGCATTGGGGCGGTTCTGTGAAAGGCCAGCGGGAGCGAATCGGAGAGATCAGAGACGCGTGCTCCGTACGCTTCACTCTCCCGGGAGCGGAACACAAGCCTCTGTCATCCCCGCCGAGACTCCCCCGTCAGCGAGTTCGCCGAGGTCCCGCGACATTCGTCGAGAATCTGCTCTCGCAATTCGGCCGCCAGGAAGAACGACCCGGTGACGCAGATCAGGTCTTCCGGCCCCGCCAGACGGCGGGCCAGTTTCCAGGCGGCTGCCGAGTTGTTCGTCACATGCACTGCACGGCTCGACATCGCGTACGACAGCCGGGCGAGTTCTTCGGCTGGCAGGTTGCGGGGATTGTTGTGAAAGGCGGTCAACACAATCGTGTCGAACACAGGATAGAGTTGGCGGATCATTCCCGCCACGTCCTTGTCGCGACTGGCGGCAAACACCAGGACCTTGTGCCGGGCCCGGAATCGCTGGGTCATTGTTTCCACCAGGGCCGCAACCGCTGCCCAGTTGTGGGCCCCGTCCACAATCACTGCCGGGTATTCCCCCAGCACCTCAATCCGGCTCGCCCACCGAACCTCCCGCAGGCCGCGTTCCAGCCCTTCGTCTGGCAGTGACCAGCCCTGGGCACGCAACTCGGCGACCACCGCCAGCACCAGCGCGGCGTTCCGCGATTGATGTTCCCCCAGCAGTGCCAGCGGGAGCCCAGTCCACAGCTGCGAATCCAGCGACACATCGAAGTGGTCGATCCCGCACGCTCCACCCAAAGCAGACGGAGCACCGGGGTGATAGGTGCTTGTCAGTTCCCGGCCCAATTGCACCAGTCGGCAACCCCGCTCGCTGGCAATCCGCTCGATCACCTCTCTGGCCGCCGGATCGAGCACGCCTGAGACCACAGGCACCCCGGCCTTGATGATCCCTCCCTTTTCAGCGGCGATCTGCTCAACCCGATAGCCCAACTGCCTGGTGTGATCGCGGCTGATTGAGGTGATCACACAGACGTTGGGACGGCAGATGTTGGTCGAGTCGAGCCGCCCCCCCAAACCGACCTCCAGCACCACGATCTGTGCCCGCTGACGGATGAAGTACAGCCAGCCGAGCGCGGTCACAATCTCGAAGTAGGTTGGACTCATCGCTCCGGGCAGTTCATCCATCGCCTGCACGACCTCGGCCACCTGGTTCACCAGATCAACCAGTTCGTCGGGGCTCGGCTGCCGTCCGTCGACGGTAAACCGCTCTTCGAATTGGGTGATGTGAGGCGAGGTGAAGAGCCCGGTCCGGTGTCCGGAGGCTGTCAACACCGAGGCCAACATGGCGGCAGTGGAGCCTTTCCCTTTGGTCCCCGCGATGTGCACGGTTGGCAACTGCTCTTGCGGATTCCCCAACCGCTGCAGCAATTGTCGCATCCGGTCGAGCAGGAAATCGCCCAACCCATACTGGGCCGACGACTGCCGCTCAAAGTTGACCCGCGAGTACAAGAACTCCAGGGCCTGTTCGTAGCTCTCAATGCGTCGTTGCATGGAACAGAGACAGAAGGGGGATCTTCGCCAAAGACACGGTCCACATTGTAGTCCGTGGCGGAGGGGTTGGCAGTGGGTTTGGCATTCCTTCGCGAGGACACTTTGGAACTTGGTGCAGACTGGCCTTTCCCACGTCGATCTCCGACGATGCGGACGATGTCGTGGGCTGTGGCCCCATCATCCCTCCATCCCTCCATCCCAACTTCCCCCTTGCAATCGTCAGCATGCGCATCACCCGTCTCGAAACGTTTGTGATTGGCGATGGTCCCCAGATCGATCCCGACCAGGGGGGAGTCGAACCGCTCGCCTGTCTGCGGATCCACACCGATGCCGGACTGGTGGGGCTGGCCGAGGTGTTTCGTGTTCCGCCCGGTGTGGTTCAGGCGACCGTGGGGGGCCCCCTGTCGCACTTTGGCCGGCTGTTGATTGGCGAAGAGCTGACTCATCCCGAACGGCTGTGGCAGAAGATGTGGGACGCCCTGATCCACACCAACCGGCGGGGGTGGCAGGTGATCATCCTGGGGGCGCTGGATGTCGCCCTGTGGGATCTGTACGGCCAGATGCTGGGGCAGCCTGTCTGGCAGCTGCTGGGAGGTGTCCAGCGCGCACCATTCCAGTCGTCTGCCGAGACCTCGACGACCCATGTGACCCCCTACTGCACCCTGGTGTCGGACCAATGGGGGGGCGAGGCGATGTTCACCCAGCAGATCATGAGGGCAGAGACCTTGGCGGGGTTGGGCTACCGCGCCTTCAAGATCGAGCCCATGATGTCGACCCCCGCTGATGTCGTGGAGCTGGCCCGCAGGTTCCGGCGGGCACTGGGCTCCCGCCCGACGTTGATGGTCGATGTCGGTTATCTGTTTCATGATGTGCCCACGGCCGAGCGGGTCGTGCGGCAACTGGCCGAGTTCGACGTCTACTTCTTCGAGACCCCGTTTGCCGTCGATTCGCCGGTCCCCTGGGCGCAACTGGCGGCCCGTTCGCCCATTCCGCTGGCGATGGGTGAGCATGGCGTGACCCGCTGGGAGTTTCTCGACATGCTGGAGCGGGGGGGCGTGACGGTGGTGCAGCCCTATATGACCACCTGCGGCGGACTGACCGAAGCGAAGCGAATTGTCGAGCTGGCCCGCACCCGAGGAGCCCAGGTCTGCCCGGGAAACTGGTCGACGCAGATCCTCGGCGCGGCCTCGGTGCATCTGGCAGCCTATTCGCCGATCACTCCGTTCATCGAGTTCGCTCCGGCCGAGGTGTTCGCCTCCCCCCTTCGGCTCGAACTGCAGCAGGCCGGCTTTCCGGTCCGCGATGGACAAATCGCCATCCCCACCACCCCGGGCATCGGCTACCAGCTCCCCCCGCAGATCGAGCGAGATTACGCCCAGGGCTGAAAAGCGGTGGAACTTCCCGCCAGAACCCACGACAGTGAGGAATGAGCGAGTTCCGCTGGGCACGATGCTCCCAGGGGGCCACGATTGCTGGTCGAAACCCCAGCATCGGCATTGGTCATCTTGGCAGACCGAATCGAAGCGTGCTCTCTTGGAACGGCGGGAGTTGAGTCGCTCTTTTTATGCGAGGATCTCGGTCACCACCCGGGCAGGCTCGACACCGGTGAGACGCTCGGGCAACCCTCCGTGGTCGACAGCGAGCGTCAGGTGGTCGAGACCCAGCAGATGCAGGATTGTCGCGTGCCAGTCCGGAATCCCCACCCGGTCTTCGACCGCGGCAAAGCCCAGGTCGTCGGTCGTGCCGTGGACCATGCCTCCTTTCACCCCCCCGCCCGCAAACCAGCAGACCCCGGCATTCTTGTTGTGGTCGCGGCCCGCCTTCTGCTCGTCTTTGTCAGCAGGAAGCTGGGCAATCGGAAGTCGGCCGAATTCTCCCCCCCAGACAACCAAGGTGTCATCCAAGAGACCGCGCTGTTCGAGATCGGTCAACAGGCCGGCAATTGGCAAGTCGGTCCGGTCGCAGGCCGCCTGCATGTCCTTCGCCAATCCCGTGTGGTTGTCCCAGATCTGGGCGTTGATATAGAGCTGGATGAAGCGCACTCCCCGCTCGACCAGACGGCGGGCGATGAGGCAGCGGCGGCCATAGCTGTCGGTCGGCTCTGTGCCGATTCCATAGAGCTTTTGCGTCGCCGCGGTCTCCTGCGACACGTCGAGCGCTTCCCCGGCCGAGAGCTGCATCCGGGCCGCCAGCTCGTAACTGGCGATCCGGGCCGAGAGCTGTTCGTGGCCGGGGCGGTCGCGGCGGTGCAGTTCGTCGAGGGCGGCAATCAGCCGCGAGCGGACCGGGGGAATAAGCTCGGGCTCGGGCTGCGCGGGACGCAGGTTCAACACCGCCGCCCCCTGCGACCGGAACCGCGTTCCCTGGAAGTTGGCCGGCAGGTAGCCCGCGCTCCAGTTCTCGACCCCGTTGATTGGCAACCCCAGCGGATCGTCCAGCACCACGTAGGCCGGGAGATTCTGGTTCTCACTTCCCAATCCCCAAGTCACCCAGCTACCCAAAGAGGGATGACCCGAAATCATCCGTCCCGAATGTGCGAGATACAGCGCTGGCTCATGGGTGATGTTGGTGGTGTGCAGCGAACGAATCAGCGCAAGCTGGTCGACATGGCGGGCCGTGTATGGCAGAGCGCTCGAGACCCACATTCCGCAGTCGCCGTGTTGGGAGAACCGGAAGGGACTGCGCATCAGAGCCCCGGCGTCTTTTACATTTTCGACTTCCCCGGCGATCTTCGGGAAATACGCCTCGCCATGATGGGCGTCGAGCTCGGGCTTCGGATCGAACAGATCCATCTGGCTCGGGCCCCCATTCATGAACAACTGAATGATGGCCCGGGCCCGCGGAGGCCGGGGAGCCAGCCGCGGTGCCAGGGGATTGCCCACCGCGACGCCTCCCGCCCCCTGCACTGGCCGCTCGCCCCCCCGCAGGCCGCACAATGCGGCGGCTGGCAACAGCGTCGAGACCCGCAGTCCAAACGCCCGCCGGGAGACGGTTCGGTCTGAACAGTTGGGATTCCAGGCAGTCATGGGAAACTCAGTCGACGTAGAGAAAGGGGGCCGAATTGAGCAGCGCGTGGGCAAGAATCTGCAGAGCCTGCCGTTCGGCCTGTTCAGCAGTCGTGCCGGGCGGCTGCTGCAATGCCGAGACCAACTCGGCCTGATGCCGTCGCAACACGTCCTGTTCCTCGGAGGTGGCCGATCGCCCCAGGAACCGGCGGACCAGAAGACCGAGCGCATCGTTGCGGCTGACAATTGACACCCGCTCGGCGGCCTGCCGGGCCAATTCGCGCACCCCGGTGTCATTCAGCAGATGCAACGCCTGTGGAGCGACCAGCGATTCGCTGCGGACCAGGCAGTTGGGGTTCATCTGCGGCAGATCGAAGCTGTCGAGCAGGGTGACGGGAAACTTGCGCAACTGCTGGGCATACAGTCCCCGTCGGGAACCAGTCGTCACCAGACCGTCGGGGTGAATGCGCACCCCATCCGCCGGACCGTACGGCCGGGGATCCAACTCTCCCGCCGCCAGACGCAGTGTGTCGTGCAGCTGTTCGGCATCCAGACGCCGTAGAGCCTGCCGCGAGACCAACCGACGATCGGGATCGTGTTCCCGCGACAGATCGCTGATGTCTGAAGATTGTCGCCAGGCGGTCGAATTCAGAATGAGCCGATGCAGTTCCTTCAGACTCCAGCCCCGGTCCACGAACTCGCGGCTCAGCCAGTCGAGCAGCTCGGGGTGCGAAGGACGGTCGCCCATGGTGCCGAAGTTTCCCAGGGTGCGCACCAAACCCTGGCCAAAATGGTGATGCCAAACCCGGTTGACCATCACCCGGGCGGTCAATGGATGATCGGGCTGTGTCAGCCACCGGGCGAAGGCCAGCCGACGGCCGGTGGAAAGCGCTCCTGGATATGGAGGGGTGGGCTCGAATCGCTGGCCGGGAGAAGTCAGGACGGCGGGAACCCCCGGCTGGACGAATGGGCCGGGGTTCTGATAGTCCCCCCGGCGGTAGATCCAGGTCGGTGAGGGATCGCCGTTGTCCCAGAGTGCAAACAGCCGAGGATCACGCGGGCGGGCGGTGGTCAGCTGGCGGATCTGCTCATCGCGTTCTGGGCCGGGAGGCTGTTGCTGCAGCGCGGCCAGCTGCTGGTCGAGAGCAGCGATGCGGGTTTGCCACTCCCGGCGTTCGGCCGAGTTCACGTGGGGCAGCAACCGCTCGGCCAGGCCGGCGTTGAGCGCCCCGCCATACCCGGCGGTCTCAGGCTTGAGCCAGTTGTGTTCATCCCAGGCTCCCTTGAAGACGGCGGCCAGCCGGTAGTAATCACGCTGCGGCAGCGGATCGAACTTGTGCGAGTGGCAACGGGCGCACTTAAGCGTCAGCCCCAGCACCCCCCCTCCCAATACGTCGAGCGAGTCGGCAATCACCTCCAAACGATCGGGGACGAACCCGGTCAGATTGGCCCAGGTGGGGTCGGGCGACATCCGCAGAAATCCCGTGGCCACCAATCGATCTTCGATTTCGGGGGTGATCTCGGCAGCCTGCCGGTAATCGACCAGGTCGTCTCCCGCCAGTTGCTCGACGAGGAACTGATCATACGGCCTGTCATTGTTCAGGCTGCGGATGACATAGTCGCGGTACTTCCAGGCGAAGGGACGGGGCAGATGCTGTTCACGCCGGCCTTCGCAGTCGGCATATCCGGCGACATCGAGCCAGTGTCGTCCCCAGCGCTCACCATACCGGGGCGAGGCCAACAGCCGCTCAACCCAACGCGACCAGAGTTCATCCCAGCCCCTCTCAGCCCGCTGCTGCAACTCAGATTCCAGCTGCGCCAGATCTTCCGGAGAGGGCGGCAGCCCGGTGAGATCGAAACTGGCGCGGCGCAGCAGTGTTTCGGGAGAGGCCTCGGGGGCGAATGAGAGACCCCGGTCCTCCAGCCGCGAAAGCAGAAACAGATCGATGGGAGTGCGCGCGAGATGGGTGTTCCGGGGTGTGGGAGGAACCGTGCGCTGCGGGGGGACAAAAGCCCAGAACTCACGGTCCGCCGGACGGACGAGGGGATCGTCGGGCTGACCGGCGCGGTCGTCGGGAAGCTCCGCTTCGGGAGCCCCCTGTTCAATCCAGCGGGTGAGGGTCTCTATCTCGGCACTCTCGAGGGGCTTGACCATCGCCAGGGTCAGCTGGTCTTTGGGAGGCATCTCTCCCGCATGGATGCGCTTCAAAAGCAGGCTCGCCCCGGGGTCGCCCGGGACCACTGCCGGCCCCCCCTGTCCCCCCTTGATGGCACTGGCCCGAGTGCGCAGATCCAGCCCTGCCTCACTGCGCCGTCCGCCGTGGCAGACGGTACACCGCAGCCAGAAGATCGGCAGCACGTCGTGCTGGGTGATCTGTGAAGCCGCTGTTGTCTCACGAAATCGGGCTCCCCCAGCCAGCCATTCGTGCAGCAATTGCAGCTCTTCGGCGGAGAGGGGCGTCTCGCCGCGGGGTGGCATCTCGCCAGCGGCGACCACTTCATACAGCCGACTTTGATCGGGTTCGCCGGGGGCAATAACCGGTCCTGTCTCGCTTCCTTTCCGCAGGGCGGCGGCTGTGTGCAACGCGAAGTTCGCCTTCTGCGTTTCGGCCCCATGGCACTTGCCGCAGCGCTGTCGCAAGACCCCGGCCAGCTTGTCTTCGAAAAGCGGGCCGTCTTCGGAGTGCGCAGGACCCGGCAGGGCGGCCAGAACGAGTCCCACGATCAAGCCAGCGCCGAGGCTGCGGGCACAACGGCTCCAGACAGGCGGGCCGAACTTCAGCCGGGTGGTAGTCATGACACGCCGCACGGAGTGATGTTCGGGAGAATCCGGAGAAAAAACCGGCAATGAGCGTTCAGGAAAGCCTCTTTCCATTGTGAGCGAACAGGGGCCACGACACAACCGCGCGGCTGTCGGCGGCCACTTCCTGTGACTTTCTTCACAGGGCTCTTCGAATGCCGTTGGTGACTGGAACCGGGCCCTGCATGCCTTGGCCAGATCCCTACAACTCTGCATCGAAAGCCACTGCCTGGGTTTGCACCGTCGGAATCGTTCCGGGGGATGCCCACGGATCATGCGGTCGCTCGCTGTCGCGATTCCCCTTGAACCGTCCGGGGACAACCACGAAGAATGGTCTGGTGATTGATGCTTGGTTGTGCGAGAGACAGAATGCGGGATTCCATTGGGGGACCTGGCATTGTTTCGTTGGCTGTTTGCCTGGGGTTGCTGGGAATGTGGCCATGGGGAAGTCATCCGGTTTCCGCCCGAGAAACGCCCCTGCTGCAGGAAGTCGGTCTGTCGCCGGGGCAAAAGCTGCCGACGGTGACGCTGTATCAGGCCGACGGAACTTCCGTCCCGCTGGGGGGGAAGAAACCTTATTTCACGGTCTACCTCGCGGGCTGCAATACGTGCCAGATTTTCCTGGGGAAGGTGGACAGTTTCGAGCAGATCGCCCGCGACTTTACCGATTGCAATGTGCGGTTCTATCACCTGCACAAGGGGTTGGTGCATCCCGAATTGCGGAACCTGCTCGATCCGTACACTCTCCGGGAGCGACGGTTGTTGATCGAGCAGTTTGGAGCGGAATTGCAGTCGCGGATTCCCTGGTTGGTGGATGGTCCCGAGGGAAAACTCTCCTCGATTTGGGGCAAAGCTGTTCCCAACCTGCAATTGGTGGTCGATCCCCAGGGAAAGATTGTGCACGCCTCGGAATGGGGCGATCCGGCCGCATTGCGGCAGGTCCTGCAATCGATCTTCCTGGGGTGGCAGTCTGCTGGCACGTCCACTTCGTTCTCCGCTGAGACACGGTTTAATCCGCTGCGAAGAGCCGATCTGCGCCGTTCCGGGACCACCTGGCAGCACATCGACAAACCGCTCTATATGCCTCCCCTGGTGGTCGAGCCGGTCGTGGACGATCCTGAGCGCTCGTATTTCGTCAAGCTGCGGGTTGAGGCCGAACGCCCCACTCTGAAGGGTAAACCAGGGAGGTTGTATCTGCGATTCGATCTTGATCCGGTCTATCGGGTGACCTGGGATTCGACTCAGCCAATTGTCACTGCCCAGTTCCGCACCCCCACTCCGAGACCGCAACTCTTGCAGCAGTTGCCTGCCCCGGCTCGAGCTGTGGCCGGGTCCGACCCTGCCGAATGGCTGCTCGACAGCCCAGAGGGACGCGAGCCGTTCGAAGTCCGCCTTGGCTATCGGGTGACCGATGCTGAGGGTCAAACCACCGAGGCGGTGCAGCGCTTCGTGGTCGAGTGGCGTGAGGCAGCCGGTTGACTTCGATTTGATGTCGGGGTTCCAGCCACGGCGGCTCCCGTCCGCGGAGACGTGCCGGGGTTGCTTGCCTTCGCAGGGCAATTGGTGACAATGCGGGAATCGGGGGGCAACCGCTCTGTTCGCTTCCTGGATCCCGCCGTCACTGTCCCTCCTGCCCGAAAGCCCTCCATGAGCCAGCGACACCCCGCCCCCCGTTTCGAGCTTCGGCAAACACTGCTCTGGGTGTTGTGCCTGGGTGCCCTGCTGATCCCAGGTTACGCCCATGCGGAATGGCAGGCTGGCCTGGCCAAGCGAAAGATCACCCCCGAACGCTCGATGTGGATGTCGGGATATGCCGGACGCAACCGGCCGGCCGATGGCACCTTGATCGACCTGTGGGCCAAGGCGGTTGTGCTGCAAGACGACGCCGGTGCCAAGGCGGTGCTGGTGGGGCTCGACCTCGTGGGGATTGATCGCGACCTGTACCTCGCAATCCTGAAAGACCTGAAGGATCAGTACCAGCTCACTCAGGGGCAGGTGGCGCTGTTCTGTTCCCATACCCACACAGGTCCGGTGGTGGGCCGCAATCTGCTGACCATGTACACCCTCGACGCCACTCAGGCTCAGCTGGTGGCCGATTACTCGCGCGATTTGCAGCGGAATGTGGTCGAGGTGGTGGGCGAAGCGCTCAAGGCTCTGGCGCCCGCCAAGGTGGCCTGGGGCAGCGGACACAACACGCTCGCTGTCAACCGACGCAACAACGCCGAGGCCAACGTTCCCCAACTGCGTTCCCAGGGAGTGTTGAAGGGCCCTGTCGATTACGACGTCCCGGTCCTTTCGATCCGCCGGCCGGATGGACAGTTGGCCGGGGTGATCTTTGGATACGCCTGCCACGCCACCGTGCTGCCCATCTTCCGCTGGTCGGGCGACTGGCCCGGCTATGCGCAGTTGGCAGTGGAAGAGGCGCATCCCGGTGCGATGGCGGTGTTCTTCGCCGGATGCGGAGCCGATCAAAATCCGCTGCCCCGCCGGATGGCCGAACCCCCCACCGCCGCCGCACAGGAGGAATATGGCATCGCGCGGGCCGAGGAATACGGGCGGTCGATCGCCCGCTCGGTCGCCCAGGTGGTGGCGGGTCACATGCCGGTGATTGAGGGGAAACTCTCGACCTCCTTCCGTGAGGTTCCTCTGGCGCTCGACAAGCTTCCCACCCGCGAAGAGATCGAAAAAGAAGCGCAGTCGAGCAACCAGTACGCCGTCCTCCGCGCCAGGATGCTGCTCGGGAAACTCGACGCCGGCGAGCAGCTTTCGCAGACGTATCCGTACCCCATCCAGGTCTGGAAGCTGGGAGACCAGATTCAGTGGGTCACCCTGGGGGGAGAGGTAGTGGTCGACTTTGCCGTACGGCTGAAGCGCGAACTCTCCGGTCCCCGCACGTTTGTCGCCGGTTACTCCAACGACGTGATGGCCTACATCCCCTCGCTGAGGGTTCTGAAGGAAGGGGGCTATGAAGGGGGCGGGGCGATGCTCTTCTACGGCCTGCCGACCGTCTGGGGTCCGGACGTCGAAGAGACCATTGTGCGCGGTGTGCATGAGTTGGTTGGACCTCCGGCCAAGTGATGTCGGCGTCATCCGGGCCGAGTTGCCGATCGGCCCGGTCTCCTGTTTCTCTCCAGGGTTCATCCCATGCGGTTCAGTTCTCCCGAAGCGGTGATGCGGAGGGCGATTGAACTGGCCCGGCGGGGAGAAGGCCGCGTCGAACCAAACCCCATGGTGGGCGCGGTGGTCGTGGACCGCGACCTGCAACTGATTGCCGAGGGTTGGCATGAGCAGTTCGGCGGGCCCCATGCCGAGGTCCACGCGCTGCGCCAGGCTGGATCCCGGGCCCACGGAGCGACGCTGTTTGTGACCCTGGAGCCGTGTGCTCACCAGGGCAAGACTCCCCCCTGTACCGAAGCGGTGTTGGCCTCCGGTGTGGCGCGGGTGGTGATTGGATCCCACGACCCCTTCCCCCAGGTGAATGGCCGGGGAATTGCCCGGCTGCGGCAGGCTGGCCTGCAGGTCGAGACCGGTCTGTTGGATCATGATGTCAGGCAGTTGAATGCTCCCTTCCGGAAGCTGATCCAGACAGGTCAGCCGTGGGTCCACGCCAAATGGGCCATGACGCTGGACGGACGGATTGCCAGTCGGTCGGGGGCGTCCCAGTGGATCAGCAATGCCGTGTCGCGTGGCCGGGTGCACGATCTGCGGGGTCGGATGGATGCGGTTCTGGTGGGGATTGGGACCGCGGTGGCGGACGATCCCCTGCTGACCGCCCGGCCCCCGGGGCCCCGCACGGCGATGCGGGTGGTGGTCGACAGCCAGGCCCGGCTCACTCTCGATTCGCAACTCGTCCGCACGGCTCGTGACGGGCGCGTGCTGGTCGCCACCACCGAACAGGCTCCGTTGTCCCGCCGGTTGGCGCTCACGGCCGCCGGGGTCGAGGTGCTGGTCCTGCCCTCCGCCGCAACTGCCATTCTTTCCGGCAAAGAAGCCGCCCAGACTCCTGTCGAAGCGTCCGGAGTCTCCGTCGGGGGACGGGTCGACCTCCCGGCACTGCTCTCGGCCTTGGGGGCGCGGCGGATGACCAACGTGCTGGTCGAGGGAGGGGGCGAGTTGCTGGGCTCGCTGCATGACCAACGGCTGCTCGATGAGGCGCATGTCTTTATTGCTCCCCGTCTGTTGGGTGGTGCGGCAGCGCTTTCTCCCGTACTGGGATGGGGAGTCGATCATCCTGGTGCGGGATTGACACTGGAAGGGCCTCAGGTCGAGGTGCTTGACGGGGATGTCTATGTTCATGGCCGGATGCGGACCCCGTAATGCGGGATGATCGCCCGGCAACTGGCCGACGCGGTTCCCGTCCACTACGCTCTCGTGACCGCGTGTCTCAACGGAACACCTCATGCGCCAGATTGGCAAGGTCGGCAGTGCGGCCGATCTCGAACGGTTAACCGACTACCTGCTGACCTTGGGAATCACGACTCAGTCGGAACCCGAGGGAGACCAGCATCTGCTGTGGGCTCATGCCGAGGACCGGATTGATGAGGCCCGCGCCGCGGTGGCCGAGTTTTTGCGCGACCCACACAATCCCCGGTATGCCGAGGCTGGCAGCCAGGCCCGACGGTTGCGTCAGGAGCAATCCCGCAAGGAAGCGGCCGCCCGGAAGTTGTCGGTCAACCTGGGAAGACAATGGACAGGGCGACCCGCCGCCCCCTGGATGACCTTGGGCCTGATCGTCATTTCGGCGGCGGTGGCGGTGGTCACCCATCTCGGCGAACCCCTGGCCGAAGAGGTCGCGGGGCGGGCCGCGGCTGTCGAGGTGCTGAACGACCCCCGCCCTCCCCTTATCCAGAGACTCACCATCACCCGGTTTTGCTATGACAAACGGTCCGGGGGAATAGTCTACAGCCCGCTGGAATCGAAGAAATCGAGAGTGATCCCCTGGGAGATGTGGCGGTTGGTCACTCCCATCTTCCTGCACTTCAGCGTGATGCACATTGTGTTCAACATGATGTCCCTCTCCTCGGTGGGGCGGATGCTCGAAGGGCGGTTCGGTTCGCTGTGGCTGGCCGTGTTCGTGCTGATCACCGGGGTGGGCAGCAATCTCGCCCAGTACTTCATGACCGGTCCGAATTTCGGCGGGATGTCGGGAGTGGTCTATGCGCTGTTTGGTTTCGCGTGGATCCGCGGGTGGTGCGATCCCAGCGCCGGTTTTCGCCTGGGAGCCAATTCGGTCTTCATCATGCTGCTCTGGCTGGTGTTGTGCTTCCAGGGCTCGCTGGGTTCGGTCGCCAATTACGCCCACCTGGGGGGGTTGCTGCTGGGAGCCGCCTGGGGCGCCCTCCCCCTGATGTGGCGCCGCTGATCGGGCAGGCCCTGCCACAGCACCTCCTTCAGCCCAGCCCCAGCGGTTCTCAGACCACCGTTTCGGCTGCCCCTGGCATGGCCCCCCGATTGGAACGGCCCGGGATCGATGTCTAGACTGAGTGGAGGCAACTGCGGTTCGCGCCCCTCCCCAGATTCCGCCAAGCCTGTCGGGAAACCGGCGGTGGATCTCCACGAACCGCTGTTTGGGATGCAGTGGCCATTGACCGCGAGTCGAACCATGACTGTGACGAATTGGCGTGACGCCCGGAGTTTGATCTCCGCCGT
>Ga0315906_10000401_pt1 | contig 69309 bp, 56 predicted proteins | sample LakEriMetagenome_4_FD_203526 | JGI IMG/M metagenome (GOLD analysis project Ga0315906, IMG submission 203526) | Freshwater fungal communities from buoy surface, Lake Erie, Ohio, United States - Buoy 2 MA122 | ecosystem: Environmental > Aquatic > Freshwater > Lake > Lake biofilm | place: USA... | reverse complement strand
ATTCTTTTTCCAATTCAACATCATTCATGTATCTCCTTGCGGATTCAATGTGTACCTGTTCCTGAGAAGTCACATCTTTTTGCATGCCTTCATAGAAATTCATCCACATGGGTGATTTTGTTGGGATGAAGGCATCGAAAGTCATGGCATTACGGATTGTCCAAGGAGTAAAAATTACCAATGCTGTTAGAATGAGTGAAATGACATTGCTTCTTTTCCCAAAATAAAATAATTGAAGAACCAATATTCCCGGCAAAAGTATCGGCTGAGTCAAAGCTGTAAGCCAACCAATAAGCATTGGAATCTTTGTATTTAGTGATTGAAGCTTCGAATATTCAGCCAAGTACCAGAATAGGATGAAGAGAGGAACTGTCAGTGCAGTCGATTCCAATACAAATGGATAATACACATAAGCGGGATGGAGAGCAAAAAGTAGAGATGCGACAAAAGCAAAACGACTGCCGAATCTTATGGTACTTGCCTTGTATATAGACAAGGTTGCAAAAAACCATAGGATATGTTGCAAACCGCAAGCAAAGATTTTTCCAAATTCACCGATGAATGCAGGTAGAGAAAGAAAAAGGGGATAGACGGGTGTTTTTAATGCTGTTGAACCATTCGATAAACTATATCCTGAGCCTTCTGCGATATGTTTTGCTATATACCAATCTTCGATTGCATGAGGGATGATGGGGATTCCAAAAAGCATGACTAGCTTTATGGTGAGTAAGAGAATGCCAAGCCATCCTATGAGTCGGAATTGTTTCGATTCTTTCCAATCCTTCAATACATCGAAGATCATCAAAGAATTCCGTATTTGTGATACAGTGATTTCAGATGCTCATTCACTTTTTCATAGGAATGATGAGAATGAACCCATTGTTTTCCTTTTTCACCAAGCGTTTGACATAGCTCTGGGGATTCAATCAATTCTATCAATGATTCTTCTAGTTGTTTTGCGGTATTCGCCACGATGAATGGATTCTCGGGTAGCCAATGTACATAGTCTTCAGTCATATTCGTGATGGTTGGTATTCCCATCGCCAATGATTCAATACCTGCTTTCCCATAACCGGTTCCTCCATATAAACCACCAACTTGATCTATTGAAATCGTGCATTGTGATTTGATGGAAAGCACTTCATGTCGCGGAAGATTCTCAAGCAATAAAAACTCAAAAGAGAAAGATTGTTTAAGTTTTTCAATCACCGAAAGTATGAGTTCAGTTCCTTTGTATAATCTATTTGTCGGAGAATGTACGATGCGAATATTGGTGAAGTCTTTTTCTGTTTGTATGGCGGGCAACTCACTTGGATCATACGGATAAAACACATATTCCAAATCATCTTTCATTGCAAGATGATCGAATTCAGAAGTTAGTTTCAAGTCCGACATTTCATCCATTTCGCGAATGATGCCTCTTGCTCTGAGATCGCTTCCATAATAGCAAGTGACTATTGCCTTACCCATTGCTTTCCAGCGCTTTGCAAAACGTGAATCACGAGTGAAATCCAAACCGCCATCATAGTGAATGATATCAAATGTATCGAGTTGTTCGGAGTTGATCAATTGTTCGATACTTGAAATGCGTGATCGTGTCTGGAGGGAAAAATAGAGTGAATCAATGAATGATTTCGGTTTCCAATACATTGCATTTATACGGTCAGCACCTTGTTTCACAAGTGATCGTGACAATCGATATGATTTTGCCAAATTGGAACGTGATATTGGAAAATCAAGACAAATATCCTCGGCAAAACCAAGTGGATTTTTATGCAATGTAATCAGTCTGGAAGGATCACCATGAGCTATATGCATGCGCATGAAATCGTATGGTACGCCGGCAAAATTCTCAGGTGCAATATGAAGAATGGATTTTTGCATCAAGAATGAAAGTACTTGATGAAAGTATCTCTGAAAATCCCTCGACTTCCAAAATTTTCTTTGAATCTGCCTAGTCCCCAATTAGGATCCATATTCACAGTGAAAATCCCAAAATCCAAATAGGAAAAACCTAACTTCGCTGATTCTTCCATGATGTTCGCAAAGAGTAAATTCACGGCTCTATATTCTTGAAAATCATCATCATGACTAATATAAAATGCCAAAATCACTTCTTCATTTGCTGCAAATGTGCAGACTCCAGCAATCATTCGATCATCCAAATAAGCACCCCATAATTTGATGTCTTCAGGAAAGCGCTTTGTCAGATCGATTAGTTCTTCGAGTGAATGAGTGGGCTGAACTCCATGACGCATGCGAAGATTATTTTTAAGAATATCATAATAGGCAGGATAATCATGTGATTGTTTGATCATGATGCCGGACTTGCGTGCTTTGTTCAATGCGGTTCTAGCTTCAGGACGAAATCCGCTTTCAATTTCTTGGGGATTGCGTAAGTCCACAAGACTGGAAATCTCTCTTTTCAGATAGGAAAAACCATGTTTGAAAAGAGCGAAATCAAGATAATTCGACAAGTGTTTTGCATACATCATCGGGGGAAGAGTGAGTTGAATACCCTCAAAATCATGTTCTTGAGCATATTCAATCAATCGTTCAACCATCAAAAATGCATCTCGAATATTGCATTGAGCCGGATATACAAATCCACCATAGGATGCACCCCCATGTGAATTCAAAATCCATTTCCCATCTCGCTTTTGACGAATCGCAGGAAAAACCGCGAAAAGTTTCTCATTTCTCAAAACATACAGAGAATGATCTTCAAACCTTCCTTCGGGATGATATGTGAGAAACTTCCGTAAATGGAACATTGTCCCATTGTCGGATGTTCGTACGAATTCATCCCAATGTTCATCGGTTATTTTACCATCACAAAAAGGATGAATGGAAATTTTCGCATCAAAACTGAATACTTTCTCTGATTCTGACATACTAAGGTCATGATTGATCAATGAATGGCACAAATTTAGTGCTATGATGCAAATTCACACATTTCTTCTGAATATCCTTCATGTATCCTTTAATACTGCTTCAACAAATCATTGCCTCAAGCACTCATTTATTCGCAAAACATGTCACTTCGCTCATTCATCCTTCAACTGTTGTTCTTTTCAGAGGCTTTTTCTCGGCAATGGCTTATGGAATATGGCTGCTGGTTAGTCGTAAGAGCTTGAAAATTATAGAGAAAGAAGATGTCTTAGGTTTTTTTGTGCTTGGCGCTTTGAATATGCCGATCAATCAATTATTGTTTATTTGGGGTGTACGATATACAACTCCGGCAAATGCTTCACTTGCTTATGCTCTCACACCTGCATTCGTATTGATGATTGCAGTCTTTTTTCTGGGTGAGACTTTGACAAAACGGAAGCTATTTGGCATCATCATAGCAATGATTGGAACATTCATTGTCTTGTTTGAAAAAGGATTGGCATTTGGCAGTGAACAGTTTCTTGGGAATATCATGGTTCTAATGGCTAGTATTTCATGGGCAGTATATACTACAATGGGTAAGAAATATGCCATGAAATATGGAGGTATATTTACCACTGGAATAAGCATGTTCACTGGTTTGATTCTGTATGTTCCGATTGCTATGTCATTGCCATTTGATATAGCCCCCACCACATATGATTCATCGATTTGGTTTCAACTATTTTATTTAGGCGTGATTACAAGCGGCCTTGGATATGCTTTATGGTATTTTGCCCTAACTAAAATGGAGGCAAGCAAATTAGCTGTATTCAATAATATTCAACCTGTTTTAACCACAGTGATGGCATATTTTCTGTTTAATGCCCTTCCGAGTGAATTTTTCATATTTGGTGCGATTATCGCAATAATCGGTGTTATCATCACCCAACTTGGATGATTATTGCAACAATAATTCAAGATTGCAATCGTTTTGGAACTGTTTTTGATAGCAATACTATCAAATAATTCTTTTGATATTTGAATTACTTATGAAATTAACACTTATTTCGGTTCTTGAATCTCTGACATCCACGGACAGGGAGATGTTCCCTCATCAGGTGGATGATTTTTTTGAGCAATCATCAAATGTGATCAATGAATCCCTGTTTACAGAGTTCTTGCCGGGTTTAAAATATCCTTTTTGGACAAGTGGATTTATACTCAAAGATGCCGCCAAGCTCATGGGTATCAACTCATCGGTATATGTCTTTGATTCGATATCAATGACTGAAACCAATGGTCCGATTCGTTTTCCTGCCGTGATTCCATACTGGACAGATCAATCAACAATAAATGACCTCGACACTGCTGATTTATGTGTTTTGTTTGAAAAAACTCCCGAAGCATTTTTAGGTGTTCTTTATCCTTCAAATACTTCGATTACAATCTCTCTCGCCGATATTCAGCGTTTGATTCAAGATTATCAATTGATATTGAGAAGAATGATTATTTCTCATATTCAGGACATGAAACAAAAACATGGATTGAATTTGTCCGATTCATGTTTGGAATCAACATCAACCTCAACCTTGCTTGGTCTTCATGCAATTGCGCTTGAGAATACACAGGAAGAGATCGAATATGCACGATTGACGGCTTCGATGTTTGCTTCAGAGAAAGAACAAGAGATATGGCTTGTGCATCCATTTTTCACAGAATGGCGATCCATACATCATGAAGGACTCCCCATGTTGATAGTGAATTCAAGTCTTGAAGAATTAAAAGATCTTGAAACTCAGCATGAAAAAGTGGAGATAAGTCCTGTCGAACGAGCTCTTCAATATATCAAATTTGAGAAAAGAGATATTTATGTCATTACCATTTATGCAATATTGATAGGCTTGGTGTCTTTGGTCACACCATTAACCATCAATGCATTGGTGACAACCATCTCAGCCGGTGTGTTTACAATGCCGTTGATTGTGCTGTCAGCAATTATATTCACGGGAATTCTCGTTGCCGGAGGAGTTGGGATAGCACAGCTATATGTGGTGGAATTATTGCAACAAAGAATATTTGTGAATACTGCATTTGAAATTGGATATAAGTTTCCTCATGCAAAACAGGAATTATTTAGTTCGACTTATGCTCCTGAATTGCTCAATCGTTTCTTTGATATTGTGACGCTTCAAAAGGGAATTCGAAAATTATTGATTGATGGACTTAGTGCAGTTGTGATTGGTGTCGCCGGTTTGGGTCTTCTTGTTTTTATCAGTCCTGAATTGCTTGCTTTGGGTGTTATGTTGTTAGTCTTTTCTTTATTGCTGGTTTATGTGCTTGGTAAAAATGGATTGAAGACAAGCATGGCCGAATCAAAAAAGAAATATGATGTTGCAGCTTTTCTTGAAGACATGGCCAGAAGCGTTGGTTCATTTAAACTCATTGGTTCGAATGAGTATATATTCAAAAGAATAGATGCACTTGCTAATGATTATGTGAAGTATAGAAATCAGCATTTCAAAATTCTACTCAGACAACATCTTGGCTTTACATTTATCCGTGCGGCAGTGAATACTGGAGTTTTGGCTGTTGGAGGTTGGCTGGTTTTTGAAAGACAGATTACGCTTGGACAATTAGTTGCAACTGAAATTGTGATTGTGACGCTCATCAATTCACTTGAAAAACTTACCAATCAATTGGAAGTCATTTATGATACATTGACTGCCTTTGACAAAGTATCGCTTGTAACTGATATTCCGATGGAAAGAAGAGGTGGTGAAAAACTGATTGATTCACCGACAGGATTGACAATTCACTGTGAGCATGTGTCATTTGCATATGATAAAAGACCACTTCTTAAGGATATTCATTTCTCTGTTCAACCAGGAACTCATGTAGCTCTTGTTGGTAAAAGCGGTGCGGGAAAGTCAACACTTTCTCAACTATTTCTTGGAGTATTGGAACCATCGATGGGTAGCATTCTCATTGATGATGTGGATGTACGCAGATTGGATCTTGCAAGCATTCGAAAGAATATTGGATTGGTATTTCCTCATGATGAGATATTTGATGGAACTGTTTGGGATAATATCACACTTGGAAGAGAGTGGGTTACAGGCCGAGATGTGATGAAAGCAATTCGACTGACAAGACTTGATGAAGAGTTTTTGCGTTTTCCGAAAGGATTGCATACCAAAGTACTTTCACATGGAAGAAATCTATCCACTGGTCAAATCAGAAGACTCATGATTGCTCGTGCGATAGTTCATAAACCTAGATTATTGATTCTGGATGAAGCATTTACCGGAATTGAAGAACATATGAAACTTGCAATTATCAAAGAACTCAATTCAGCTGAATATAATTGGACTGTGCTTTCAATCACTCATGATCCGGAAGTGCTCATGTGTTCGGATTATGTCTATGTATTGGATAATGGAATTATCGCTGAGCAAGGCACGCCTGAATCATTGTCCACTCAGGATAATTCTGTTCTTGGCTCAATGTTCCCCGATTTAGCACTCATCATTAATGCACATAGATTGTCAAATCATTCTGCAGGAAGCAAGTAAAGTGGATTATAGTAAAAAACAAGGTGTAACGGTTCCATTCCGTGAGAGCAAATCCGGTTTTATTGCCTCCAATGCAATTTCTGCTGTGAGATCTCCGAATTCATTACGGACCATGGCATATATCATTACCGGTTTATTGATTCTGATATTCCTCGTATTGACATATGTACCATGGGTTCAGACCGTGGCCGGGAAAGGTCAAGTAACCGCATTGATTCCAGGGCAAAGACCACAGAATATAAATGCGCAGATCACGGGAAGACTCGTCAGATGGCATGTGCAAGAAGGACAACATGTTGAAGAAGGCGATACAATTGCCGTTCTTCAAGATATCGATTCCAAATTTTTGGATAGTGCCTTATTGGAAAATCAACAATCTCAATTGGAAGCAATACAGAATAGAAGAAATAGCATCATGTCTCAACTTGATGCATTGCGGAGACAAATTTCTGCTGAATCATCGGCAAGGGAAGCAAGCGTAAGGTCATCACTTGAAAAAGTACAACAAGCAAAGCAAAAACGCATAGCCACTGAAGAGAGAATCAAACAAAATACTCTTGATTTGTCAGTAGCAAAACAACGATTTCAAGACAGAAAAACATTGTTTGACAAAGGACTTTTGTCTCAAAGACAATTTGAAAATGCTCAATTGGAATTGCAAAGAGCCGAGGTTGGCTATAATAGTCAGATTGCAGAAGTTGAAGGCGCTCGCAGAATGGAGAGCGAGGCACTTGAAAATGTGAAAAACAAAGAGTCGGAAGGTACATCCAAAATTGTGAAAGCGATGGCAGATGAATCAAAGGCTTTGGAAACAGTTGCTTCAATCGATAATTCTCTATTCAAGGGAAGATCGGAAATGAATGCGATGTTCTCCCGAAGAAGCGCCTCCATCGTTCGTGCACCGAGCAAAGGAAAGATTGTGAGGCTATATACTATAGGTTCCGGTGAAACCGTAAAGCAAGGTGAAAAACTCGCAATTCTTGCACCTGAAATGAATACTCCGGCTGTGGAATTGACCATATCCGGAAATGATGCTCCATTGCTCACCAAAGGAAGAAAAGTTCGAGTACAATTTGATGGTTTTCCTGCATTCATTATTCGTGGTTGGCCTGGTGCCTCTGTTGGTACATTCGGTGGTGTAATATCTGTAATTGATGCAATCGAAGATGAATCCTTCGGTGGACAATTCAGAATCATTGTAAAACCAGATCCAAATGATGAGCCATGGCCATCATCAAGTTATCTCAGACCCGGTACTCAAGCCTCCGGTTGGATGCAATTGAATGTGGTTTCACTTGGTTGGGAAATCTGGCGACAATTGAATGGATTTCCTCCAACTGTGAAAAAACCATCGAATGCCACATATCCAAAAGAAGTAAAAGATGCTGATGCGGAGAAAGAATGAAGACCATCATTGTAATAATCCTTGCATGTTGCGCATTTGGTTTGAATCAAAGAGTATTTGGACAAAATGTTGATATCAATACGATCGACACTTTGTCTTTGGAAGAAGTATTGGCAATAGTCAATGCAAATCATCCAAAGCTCATGGAAATCAAACTTGGAAGAAATAGGGCTGAGGCACAAATTATGCGTGCTTGGTCCGGGCTCGACCCTCAATTCTCCGCGGAAATCGGAGGCAAGAATGAAAAGGAGGCCTATAAATCACAGACATCTTCAGCAACTATGGAAATCCCCATTTACTGGGGGCCGAAAGTCATTGCCGGCTGGAGACGCAATCTTGGTTTATTTGATGAGGATTTGAATACGCAAATATCCGGTGAAATGTCATTTGGTATCATGCTTCCATTATGGAGAAATATACTCATTGATAAAAATCGTGCATCGATTCAAAAAGCAGAACAAAATCCAACCATAGCTGAAGCTGAGATACTTGAAATTCGTAATGAGCTATTTTTAAAGGCATCTGAAAAGTATTGGGATTGGTCCGGTTCTTTGGCAAAATTGAGAATTGCACAAGAACTTCTTGCAATCGCAGAATTCAGATTGCGAGGTATCACTGAGGAATTAAATAGCGGTGAAAGAGCTCGCATAGATAGCATTGAAATGTCACAAGAAATTCAAAGAAGACGAGGAGCATTTTTCAAAGCAAGAAGGGAATATGAGAAAGCGGGAATCGCTCTCTCCGTATTTCTCTGGAATAATGATGGAACACCTGCTGCTATCCCGCAAGGAATTGCACCTTTCAATCCCATGGAAGTATTTCCATTGGATACTGCAACATATCGAAGAGACAAAGAATTGGCATTGCAGAAAAGACCTGAGCTCATCATCAATTCAGCGGAACAGAATCAAGCTGAAGTGGATACTCGATTCGCCAGAGAACTTCAAAAGCCGGATATATCATTGAAGATTCTTCCATATTCAACGGTGCAAACCATTGATGGATCCATTCCTGATTATAAGGTTGGCATACAAGCCGATTTGCCCTTATTGTTTAGAGATGCTCGAGGTCAAACTGCATTGGCTGAAATCAAACAACAATCGCTATCCTTCAAGAGGAATTCACTTCAAAGAGAGATTTCAGCTTCTGTAGATGATGCAGCTTCAGAACTTATAGCAACCTATGAACAATCACTTGCCGCAAGAGATGAATTGTCTGCTGCAAGACAAATGGAGAGAGCAGAAAGGGAATTGTATGATAGAGGCGAAGCAACTTTGTTCACGGTCAATTTTCGTGAGAGATTTACGGTAGAATCAGCTTCCCGCGAGATCGATGCCAGAATGAATTTTAGAAAGGCAATAGCTTATTATCTTTGGTCAATTGCAGGTTATTGAAATTATGTCAAATCTTGAAACTGTTTTTGAATCCATCATTCACTTTGCTCTCAAAGACCCAAGACAAACCAAATTGGGAAGAAGTATTGTCAAGAATGGTATTTATATGATCGCAGAGCTGGGTTTTGAAGAAATGAATTTCAAAAAACTAGGTAAAGCGATTGGTTCACCGGAAGCATCTATCTATAGATATTTTGAGAATAAACATAAATTTCTGCTGTATATCATGGCAATGTATTGGGGAATGATTGATCAACATTGTGAAAAAATCATTCACTCAAACAATGGACATGAGGAGAAAATCTATTCTACATTAGATTTGTTATGTACTTCGCCTGATATTCCTTTTGGGAATGTCAAAATACCAGGTGAAGTGATTTATGCGGTTGTGATTGGTGAATCTGTAAAAACATTCATGACTAAACATGTGGATGCCGACAATCATCATGGTGCTTTTCGCACATTGAAGTCTACTACTTCCCATTTAGCAGAATTATTATCCGAGTATAGTCCTGATTACCCCTTTCCAAAAGCTCTGGCTTCAACAATTATTGAAATGTCTTTGTATCAAAGATACTTTTCAGAACACCTTCCATCCATGACAGATATTGGGAAGCATCAATCAATTGTGGATGACTTAAAGCTATGGATCATTGGCTTATTAAGAGCAACTAGAATTACTCCGGGTGAGGAGTCTCAGATTTTACGCATCAGCTTATAGTGCTTCACTTCATGTGCAATCCTTTTGAAGATTGCAGTCATGACAGCTGCATCATCGATATAGCCAATCAAGGGTATGAAATCAGGAGTTAAATCAGTGGGTAGAAGGAAATAAATCAAACCCGCTAACAAGAGTGTTTTTGTTTTCCATGAAAGCGAATAGTCGGAATCTTTAAGCATTGAGAATGCAATACGAACATTATGTAATAAATCCCTGATTGTATTGCTTTTTGAATGCTCCAGTTTTTCCACTTTTTGTGGAATATCCCTTAAAACCTGCTCTTCTTGACCGGGTTTTATGGAGTCTGCCATTGCATCAATGGTTTCTTCAGTTGTTTTTCTTTGCCCCTCATTCATGTATTATTTCAAGATTCTGATGAAATCTCTGCGGTTTCTTTCTTGCGAGCCAGCAAACCATAAGGTATGATGACGCAATAACCAATTGCAAGAAGTACAGGAGCTATGGTCACAGCCAAAGGATTGTTCCATTGTGTTGGATCATCCGAAATTGCTGTAGACATCAAGCCATAAGCTATTGCAATGACAATTGCACCTATGCCAATGATTTTATAATTATGTGAATCAAGAGGGAAATTCCATGAAGCAGAGGAAACTGATTGTTGCTTTTGTTTCCCGATTTGGCGTTTTGATTTTGTGGCTGACATATTGAACTCCAAAAAATGATATGCAAAGATACAAAATCAATAGAGAAACCACATAGTTGTAATGTTGAAAACTCTAAGCGGTAATGCCCGGTCATTTTTAGTAAATTTGAACATCAAAACCCACAAAATTCCTTTCAAAAGCACCATGGAACAAGCAATTAGATTCACTGATTTTCCGGGTTTACCCATATTCCGTAGAGGAAAAGTTCGCGATGTCTATGATCTTGGCGAAACTCTCCTCATCGTAGCCACAGATCGCATTTCCGCTTTCGATGTCATAATGGAAGATCCAATTCCTGGAAAAGGGAAAATACTCACGGAGTTATCGCTTTTTTGGTTTGAGTTGACAAAACATATCATCCCAAATCATGTGATCAGTTCCAATCCCGCAGACTATCCTGAGATTTGCAAACCTTTTGCCGATCAATTGGAAGGACGCTCAATGCTTGTCAAGAAAACTTCTCCATTACCCATAGAATGCGTGATTAGAGGTTATTTGGCTGGTTCAGGTTGGAAGGAATATATTTCTTCAGGAATTGTATGTGGAATTGAGCTACCTAATGGTTTGCATCAATCCGAACAATTGAATTCACCAATTTTTACTCCCGCTACCAAAGCTGAAGAAGGACATGATGAAAATATCACTCTTGAACAGGCTATGGCATTATGTGGAGATCGTGCACTTGAAGCAAAACAGTATTCACTTGAGCTTTATTCTTTTGCTCATGAATATGCTCTGAAGCGAGGTATAATTCTCGCAGATACCAAATTCGAGTTTGGTGTGGATGAGAATGGTACACTTATACTTATAGACGAAGCGCTAACACCTGATTCATCGAGATATTGGTTGAAGGATTCATATGCGCTGGGACAAGTACAAGAAAATTTTGACAAACAAGTATTAAGAGATTATTTGGAAACTCTTGATTGGAATAAACAAGCACCTGCTCCTCATTTACCTGAGCATATTATTGATGCAATCACATCCAAATATCAACAAGCACTCACTATTTTGAAACAACATCAAGCATTATCATGATTAGTCGTTATACAAGACCCGAAATGGGCAATATCTGGGAAGATCAAAACAAGTATGCAATCTGGCTTGAAATTGAGATTCTTGCATGCGAAGCTCAATCAGAATTAGGATTGATTCCCGCGGAAGATGTTCGCATTATCCGTGAAAGGGCACAATTTGACGTTGAAAAAGTCCTTGAAATTGAGATGATCACAAAACATGATGTGATCGCATTCTTGACGAATGTTGCTGAGTATGTTGGACCAAGTTCCAGATTCATTCACATGGGAATGACCTCAAGCGATGTACTCGATACATGTCTTGCAGTTCAAATGAAGCAATCGGGTGAATCTTTGCTCTCATCTCTTCATCGCTTGAAGGATGTGCTTGCAGCTAAAGCAAATGAATTCAAGTATGCAGTTTGCGTAGGTAGAACACATGGAATTCATGCAGAGCCTACGACATTTGGTTTGAAATGTGCACTGTGGTATGAAGAGTCGAAACGAAACATTATTCGTCTTGAACAAGCCATAAAACATGCTGCAACAGGGAAGATTTCAGGCGCTGTCGGAACATTCGAACATCTTTCCCCATTTGTTGAAGAATATGTTTGCAAGAAACTCGGTTTATCATTTGCTCCGGTTTCCACTCAAGTCGTACAAAGAGATCGACATGCTGAATTTCTTTCTGTCATAGCAATCATTGGTTCATCCCTTGAAAAAATTGCCACTGAAATCAGACATCTCCAAAGATCTGAAGTATTGGAAGCGGAAGAGTTCTTCTCGAAAGGACAAAAGGGAAGTTCCGCAATGCCACATAAGCGCAATCCAATCGTTTCAGAGCGTATTTGTGGACTTGCAAGATTGCTGCGTGGTAATGCCATGGCTGCCATGGAGAACAATGCTTTGTGGCATGAAAGAGATATTTCTCATAGTAGTGTAGAACGAGTGATATGTCCTGACTCCACGATCACATTGGATTATATGCTGGAATTATCCATCAATTTGATTGATAAGTTATTGGTATATCCGGAAACTATGAAAAGTAATATCGAAAAGACTTATGGTCTTGTATTCTCTCAAACCATTCTTCTTGAATTTGTACGCAGAGGTTTGACTAGAGAAGAATCATATGCATTGGTGCAAAGATCAGCTATGAAAACATGGCAGGAAAAAACATCGCTTCTTCTGAATCTTACTCAAGATGAAGAAGTAATAAAAATAATCTCTGAACTAGAATTAAAAGAGATCTTTGGCAAGGGAACGACATTGCAAAAAAGTGTCGATATCATATTTGAACGATGCGGACTATAAAGCAAAAACCCTGATTCAATGAATCAGGGTTTCTTTTTTTAGTCCATTATCTTTCGCAAAAATGCCGGTTTTTCAACCACTGAAGATTTCGGTTCTCGAATGATCACCGGCTGAGAATTGCTTCTCACTCCATTTGGTAAATCATTCACAGAATTGATTCTAATGGATCCACCATTTGCCTGTCTGACAATATTAGGATCTGTTCGACGCATAAAAGCGGGTTGATTTCTATTTGTTTGGACCGGTTCCTCTTGTTGTTTCTCTTGTACTGTCTGATACAATTGAGGAGCTGATTGCTCATCATCAATGTCGCCATATACCTTCACCGGCTTCACTGCAATTCTTGTTTGTCGATTATCTGCTTGTGGCGGATTTACTGCAATTGTTCTAATTACAGGGGTAGGTGCGGGTTGTTGCACAGTTTGAGTAGGAATTATTTTCTCTTGAATCTGCTGTTGAACATTTATCGCATTTGGCATGGCATATTGACCACGTTTAAATCCTGTTGCAACAACAGTAATCATCAATTTATCATCGAGAGATTCATCGTAGACTATACCATGGATGAGATTGACATCACTACCGGCATTCTCTTCAATGATTGAAACAGCTTCGCCAATTTCATGCATGGTCATGCTTGATCCACCGCTGATATTGACAAGCAAGCCTTGTGCTCCTGAGATGGAAACACCTTCAAGCAATGGAGAATTGAGCGCATTTTGTGCGGCTGCAATTGCTCTGTGTTCACCGGAAGCTATACCAATTCCCATGAGTGCATCACCCATGTCTTTCATGATGGAACGCACATCGGCAAAGTCAACATTGATATAACCATTTCCGGAAATAATATCTGAAATACCGCGGGTTGCATTATACAGAACATCATCTACCTTTTGAAAAGCCTCGATGAAAGAAGTATTGCGGTCAATGATTGATAGAAGTTTTTCATTTGGAATCACAATCAATGCATCAACATATTGTCGTAATTCATTGATGCCTTGATCTGCAATATTTGCTCTTTTCTTTGCTTCAAAATTGAATGGATTGGTAACAATACCAACAACCAGTGCTCCAAGTTCACGACCGATTCTTGCAACAACAGGTGCACCGCCTGTACCTGTACCGCCACCCATTCCGGCTGTGACAAAAATCATGTCACTACCTGCCAAATGCTCACGAATGTCATCAGCATTTTCTTCAGCTGCTTCCTTGCCAATTTCAGGTCTGCCACCGGCGCCAAGTCCTCTTGTAGACTCTTTGCCAACATGTAATTTGATTGATGCTGCATTTTTGGACAAAGCCTGGGCATCTGTATTGGCTGCAATGAAATCAACACCGGATAATCCGCGTTGTATCATGCTATTAATGGCATTTCCGCCACCACCGCCAACGCCAATAACACGGATTTTAGCTCCGTAATTGGTTGAATCTGTATCGATAGTAATCACATTTCCCCCCGGAAAAGTGTTATGAAAAAAGTAATTATCATAATAAAAAACACATAGCTTGCAAGACAAGTATGTTATCAGAATTTGTATGATGAGAGAGTGCAAGGGTGATTTACCGGCTGCAATGGTAAATCATGCTCTACAATATAGGAAATAGGCGGGGTAATGTCAAATTAAAGTTCATCAAAAAAGTTAAAAAACTTCTTAATGAATGATTGTTTCTCATTTTTATCAGTGGATTCACTTGGTTGAATGACTTCCGGAGTCATTTCTTGCTTCGGTGATTCAGACTTTGCATTTGGGATATTCTTTTGTTCAATCAACAGTCCGACAGAAGTTGAAAACATGGGATGTTCTATTTCACTACCGAAACCGCCAAAATTCATTCCATTTGGAATCCCCAATTTTACAGGCATACCGAAAATTCTAGAAGCTAAATCATCATTGCCATGCAATAAAGAAGAGCCACCTGTGAGGACTATTCCAGCTGGAAGGCGATGTATATAACCGGATTTTCTTAATTCTTCAAAACAATGTTCAAAAATTTCCTCTAGTCTTGGACCAATGATTCGAGCAAGAAGACTTTTGTTAATTTCCAAGGGATTGCGACCGCTGATGCCGGGAACCATTATGGTTTCTTCATGTAAAATGCTTTCTACGGTGGCATGACCAAAATCCCTTTTCAATCGCTCGGCTTGATTAAACAAGATTCCGAGTCCGGAAGAAATATCTTCAGTGATCTGATTTCCGGCGATTGGAATGCTTGCGGTATGGCGAATGACATTGTCCCTGAACACTGCGATATCTGTTGTTCCACCTCCAATATCAATCAATGCAACTCCTACTTCTTTCTCATCATCATCAAGAACAGCATTGCTTGATGCGATAGGATTAATGATCATTCGATTGACCTTCAAATTTGCTCTTTCGATGCATTTTTGAAGATTTTGAATGGCAGACAATAGTGCCGTGATTACATGAACATTTGATTCCATGCGAACACCACTCATTCCAATAGGATCAGTCACGCCATCCTGTCCATCAATGATATACTCTTGAGGAATTATGTGTAATATTTGTCTATCGGCCGGGAGTTTGACATTCATTGCATCATCAATGATACGCTGAACATCAAATTGAGAAATTTCTCTAGAAGCATTAGGAATTGCAATGATTGATCTGGACAAAAGAGACTGAATGTGATCGCCTGCAATACCAATCGTGATAGATTGAACTTGAACACCCGCCTGTTGTTCAGCTATGGAAATCGCTTGAGTGATTGCTTTGACCGTTTTGTCAATGTTAATTACAACCCCTTTTCGAAGACCTTCATTGACAGAAGCACCAATACCTAAGATGTCCAAATTTCCACTATTGACATTATGTGATGCAATAAGTGCAACCACTTTCGTTGTGCCGATGTCCAATACTGCTTTGTATTCACCGATTGACATGGTGTCTTCCTTGCTATGAGAGATCAATTGCCTGAACTTGCCAATAATGGCTGTTTACCAATCACGATTTGATTTTTCCAACGAATGTCAACATATCGTGGATGTCCTTGCCTGGTTGCCGCATGCAACATATAAAGTCGAAGTTTCTCTAACTTTCTATCGATATTGTCAGCAGAACCAAACTTGATTTCTGTTTCGCCATCTGTTGTGATGAATGTAAATTCTTTCTTTATACTATTTACATCAATTTCAGAAAGCAGTTCCTGCAATCCAATGTCTTTCATTTTTGCAGTTTCTATGATTTCTGAAATATTCTTCAATATGGTTTTATTGATTTTACTTCCATCGTAAATACCATGAATGATTGGAACATCGGAATTATGTGAAAACTTGTCATAGGGTAAGATGATGCCACTTGTATCCACATAATCTATTCTTCCCATTGTCGATGGAAATGCGATATACGGCTCTCTTTCCATCACTTGAATCTTGATTCCTCTGATTCCATTACTCTCAACGATAGCATCTTTAATGTAAGGATGCTTCAGAATATTCATTCGAATATGCGCCAAACGACTGGATGATGCAGATTCTGTAGTGTCTGCCAAAGTCAATGATGCCATTGCCATCACTTCTTCAGGACGAATGGCTTTTGCCCCTTCGATGACTATAGATTGCACATTCTGGGTGGATTTCCATCGCAATGCGAGTATCAAAATGGCAATAATCACAAGTCCGATGACAATCAATTGACTGATTGCACCTGCCCTTGCCTCAGGACTAAAATCCGTTGGATCATATGTTTGTGAAAAAAGACGGAATGCCATCAAAGATTCCAAATTACAATAATCTATCCCCCATCTATGAAGGGGATGATATTGTGACTCGTGGAAATATGCTTATGAAATTTAGGTGAATGATCCTATGCTGCTGAATCAATCAGCACAAACATACAAGAGTGTGTCTTGAATGTCAAGAAAAAAAACCCCGAAATGTGAGGAATTATGCCAATTTAAAAAGAGAAACACAAAAGAAAATGTATTTTGAGAGTGATAATCTTGACTTTTGGAACAATTTATCATGTCCTCACAATCACGTTTTGCCTGGTATATGTATGACTGGGCAAGTTCTGCATTCACAACGACTGTCATTACTGTCTTCCTCGGACCATACCTTACTTCCATTGCCCAAACAGAGGTAGCGACTTTTGGAGCATTATATGTTTTCGGCATACCGATAGCTCCTCAATCATTATTTCCTTATGCTGTTTCAAGTTCTGTGTTCCTTCAATTTTTATTGCTTCCCATCATTGGATATGCATCCGATGGACCTCTTGGAAAAAGAGCTGTCATTTTGATGTGTACTGCCATTGGTGCTTTGGCAACGATAGGTATGTATTGGATTGAATCGGGAAATGCAATGCTTGGAGCATTACTTTTCATCATAGCGAATGGAGCTTATGGGTCTTCAATCGTTGCATATAATGCCATGCTGAATGATATTGCAGATGAGGAATCAAGAGATCAAGTATCCGCACGGGGATTCGCAATTGGGTATGCGGGAGGAGGATTATTATTGCTATTAAATCTTGGATTGTATCTGATGAAAGATTCCATTGGAATCAGTGGCGGTCAAGCAGTCAGAATATCACTTGCATCAGCCGGTGTCTGGTGGGGAATATTTACCTTTATTCCATTCTTGAGAATCCCAAAAACTCAACCTAAGAAAACAAATGAAGGTATATTGATTTCCATTTCTGGAATGAAGGAAATATTCCATCAACCAAGAATTCTTCTGTTCTTGATTGCATTTCTACTCTTCAATGATGGTATTCAGACTGTGATTTCGATGGCAGCACAATTCGGAAGCGAAGAATTGAAATTGCCACTTGAAACTCTTCAAGTATCAATTCTGCTGGTTCAAATCATTGCAATCTTTGGTGCTTTGACGTTTGGCAAACTTGCACAAGCATCTTCTGCATTGAATATGTTGATGCTGAGTTTGTTTCTATGGATGAGCATCATTATCTATGCCTATGCTTTTCTTCCACCGGGTTCTTCTATTCATTTTTATGTGTTGAGTGCTGTGATAGCTCTTGTACTTGGAGGAAGTCAATCAATGGCAAGATCGATTTACTCAAAGATTATTCCTGCGGGAAGCGAATCGCGATATTTTGGGATATATGAATTGACCGATCGAGGGAGTAGTTGGCTCGGGCCCCTATTATTTGGAATTAGTTTGCAATTGAGTGGATCATATCGCTCCGCATTGCTTGCTTTGATTGTTTTCTTTCTGCTTGGGATATTATTCCTCGGATTATTTGCAAGAAAAACAAGACAGGAAACTTGATCAAGACTTCAAAGTTTTTTGAATGAGATAGAATAGAGAGACATATTCTTTTTCTGTTCCAATCTTCATACCCAATTCACATGTAGGATTGAGAGAATAATACCCTATGACATTCCTCTGCTGAATGATTTCTTTTTTCATGTCTGCACATGCATGTTTGCTTAGTCCTGGATCCTTAAATCCATGATCACCCGCCATTCCGCAACATCCGAGTGATTCGGGAATAAATACTTGAGTGGCTAATGTAGATGTAATCGCTTCCATTCTTTCTGTGGCTTGACTCATCTGCATAGAACAAGGTGGATGAAGAATTGCCATGCCATTGAGCTTTTGGATTGGAAGTCTATCAATAAGCATTTCGGCAAATGAAAGAAGATCCAACATTTGCATGCTTTCTCGAATGTGCGAATAACAAGAATAGGAATCTGTAAGAACAATTGCATCCTTGGGAATTTGATGCGACCAATTATTGAATGCGATATCAGCGGATGATTTTGCACCTTTGGATGAATATGCAAGTCCGCAACAACGATTCGCAATATCATTTGGTATTGACAAATTCAAGCCGGCTCTTTGGGATAGAGACATGATCAAATCCGGCAATGCCGGTGAATCGACATTTGGCTTTGAAAATAATCGTGCCGTGCAAGAAGGTAGATAGATGATCTTGGCAGTATTGTCATTTTCGAGATTTGTTTGCTTCCAAGAAGTAGGAAGTCCTGATATCCATTGAGGAGTATTGAAAAGGGAAGTTCCAATCACAGATATCTTTTGTAGTGCATTGTCTCCAATGAATCGAGATACTAGATGTCCTGCCTTCATTTTTCTTCGAATCGATTTGTCTCTATCTTGTATTGATTGAGCTTCTTTGTCATATCTGTTTTTTGAATCAATATCAAGTGACATAGATCTTTTCTCAAGCATATATTGCCCTGTATCAATCTGTACCGGACATGCAAGCGAACATAAACCATCAGTGGCACAAGAATCAATTTGGGCATAACTCGCAAAATCAGATAATTCTTTTCGAATGATTGGATCATGTTCTAGTGCTATCTCTCTATCCAGAATGATGCGTTGCCTTGGTGATAGGGTATATTGATGTGTGGGACAATGCGATTCACAATAACCACATTCAATGCAAGAATCGATGAGATCATGCACAATGGGAAATGGTTTTACATGCTTTACATGACATGCAGGATCATCAGATATGATAACACCCGGATTCATTATTCCATGTGGATCGAATAATTGCTTGATTCGCTTCATTAATGCATATGCTTCATTACCCCATTCATGAGAAACAAATGGAGCGATATTTCTCCCGGTTCCATGCTCAGCTTTCAGCGAACCTTGATATTTGTCTATGATCACATTTGCCAAGTCTTGCATGAAATCACCGAATGCCTTGATATCTTGTTCTGAATCAAATGCATGTGCAATCACAAAATGAAGATTTCCTTCTTTGGCATGACCAAAGATGATTGCCTCGTGGAAGTGATACTTTGCAAATAAAAGTCGCAAATCTTTGACTGCATCTGCAAGTGATTCAATGGGAACTGCAATATCTTCATTGATGATTCCGGTTCCTTTCGCGCGCGATGCTCCAACTGATGGAAACATGCCTTTGCGAATCTTCCAATATTGATTGCGCAAAGCAATATCATCAGTGAATAAGGGAATTTCAATTAAATGGAGATGTTCTTGAATATCCGAAAATCCTTTTAACTTTTTCGCTAGAGATTCTTGAGAATCTGATTGATACTCAATGAGAATTCCTGTCCCATCCTCTCCCAAGGATTGTATGATTTTGGGAGCACCCGCCTGTGATTCTATGGATCGAAGCGCAGCTCTATCCATGATTTCCATGGCGGCAGGGGATGTATTCACGAGTAATGGGATTGCTTTGCAGGCAATATCAATCGTATCGAAAAACAGTATTGCAGTTGAAGCATGGGGGAGAGTTGGAATTGTATGAAGTCCTGCCTTTGCTATAAAACCAAGTGTTCCTTCAGAACCAATGAATAGTTTTTTCAAGATATGTACAGGTTCTGTTTCATCGAGAAATGCATTCAAACAATATCCGACAGTATTTTTCAATCGATACTTTTTCCGAATATGTTCAATGAGTATTGGTGACTGAATGATCTCATTTCGAATTCGCAATATTCCTTCATGTATTTCAGGAGCATGTAACTGTAAATCGCGGGAAGAATTTGCATCTGCAGTGTCAACAATATATCCATTGGGTAAAATGCATTTGATGGAAGCAATCGTGTGATAGGAATTCTGTTCGATTCCACAACACATTCCACTCGCATTGTTTGAGAGAATCCCACCCATCATGCAGGCATTGATGGAGGCCGGATCAGGACCGATCTTGCGGTGATGAGAAGTTAGATGTCTATTGACATGTCCACCGATGATTCCGGGTTCAACACTCACTATGTGTTGAGTTGAATCATAAGAAATATCTTTCCAATACTTTGAGCAATCTACAATCAAACCCTCGCCGATTGCCTGACCTGAAAGGGAAGTACCCGCTGATCTGAAGGTTAAAGGTATATGATATTCATGGGCCCAAGAATATAAGAATTGAATGTCTGTGGCAGTTCTCGGAAAAACAATACCCAATGGAGTGATCCGATAAGCGCTTGCATCGTGAGCATACAGAAGTCTATGAGCTAATTCAGTATAGATATCCTCATTCGGGAAATAATCTCTCAATGAATGTAATGCTGACTTCGACAATATTGCATATTTATTCGTTTTCATGCATGAAGTCCTTGTAAAGTCCAATCAATTCACTCACACACATTGCGGTTGCACCCCATAAATGATTTTTGGGATGAATGGGCCAACATGGAGCGAGAACCTCAAAGTCTTGTGCTCTCATTTTGGGGAGATGAATGATTTCATGTTGAAAAGCAAGAGCATGTAATGATACTGAAAATACTTCTTCAACTTCTTGAAGACTTGGTTGAAAAACAGGGGTTTGATTCAATTCGCCTACTATCACATGCATAAGAGAATGCGAAGGAGGTACATAGAGAGATGATAATTTTCCTATCACATTGATGCTGGATTGATCGATACCCAATTCTTCATGTGTTTCTCTAAGAGCGGTTTCAATGATTGATTCATGTGTTTCAGCTCTTCCACCCGGAAAACTGATTTGTCCTTTATGATGCGATACAAATTGACTTCGTATCGTGAATATCAATTCACTGCCAAATTCTCCGGGAAATAATAATGCTGCAACTCCAGTTTGATGGGCATCTTGAGGAATATTACGCGGTTCATTGGTTCTACTTCCAGCAATGATTGGGCTCATCCTTTTCTGATAATCCCAACCGGGAAGTGGCTTAGTTAATCGATTGCGTAAATATCCTATGAATGCATCATGATTCATTTTTTGATCCTATTTGGATTTTCCTGAATAAACTGGGACCATGACTTAGCGCTTTGTTTTGGTGTGCTACGCTTCATGCCATGACATAATGCAACTGCGAGTGCATCAGTGGAATCAAAAAATGTATTGTCATCATCAATATGCAAAAGTGATTTTACCATGAATCCCACTTGTTCCTTGCTTGCATTTCCATTTCCGGTCACGGCTCGCTTCACCTCTTTTGCTGAATATTCAATTACCGGTACGCTTCTTTGATTTCCTGCAAGCATGGCTACTCCTCGTGCATGCGAGAGTTTAATCAATGATTGCGCATTTTTTGCATAGAATGTGGCTTCAAGAGAGATTTCATCGGGAAGCGTTCTGTCTATGACTTGAATCAAATGCTCATAAATCATGCCCAGTCTTTGAGGCATTGATTCATAGCGTTTTCTGGCTTCAACAACACCATATTCAAGTACTTTGAATGTGTCCTTGCCTGTTTTCTCAATGACACCATAGCCACAAATGACACTACCCGGATCTATGCCCATGAATATCATTGAATTCTCTGCTGAAAATCTGAATACATTGCAAATGCTTCATCTATCGTGAGAAACTCTGCAGGTCCAATCAAACTGAGTGATTCGGAATCATTTTCCTTCTTCACCGTAAGTATGTCTCCTGATTGAACTTGTAATTCAATCGGATAATCGCCTGTAAAAACTGAAAGATTCATATGCTTCTTATGATTCTGATAGATATAAGCCGTGGCAAGAGCACCTGTTCCACAAGCGGCTGTTTCTCTTTCAACACCTCGCTCAAATGTTCTGAGTTTAATCAGATTATCATGCGTTGTCATTGCAAGGTTCACATTTGCACCATTGGGAAGAGCAGGATGATGTCTGAGCGGTTCGGCCAAGGAACGAAAATCAAATTGAAAGAAATCAATTGCATTGATGCCATGATTGATGGCATCGATGATGAGATGATCCGAACCATTAAATACATAAAATGCATGAATGATTCCTTTATCAGTCTCCAATTCTAATTCCTTCACCATCGGTTCATTTGGGAATGTCACGGAAACATTCTTACCTGAAAACAAATAAAAACCGGTATAAATGGTCCCCGCCATCAGAAAATTAACCTTGTTTGATTCTTTTGGAAATTCTTCAAAATTCTCTTTATGATATTTGATTGCACACCGAGCGCCATTGCCACACATGGCACCATGGGAGCCATCAGGATTGAGGAAATCGATGATGAATTCATAGTCTTTTACATCAGATACTCTATATGCCATCAAGCCATCCACCGGAAAATGCAATGGATACTCTTTGGTCATAAACTCCGAGAATTCATCGAGAGATAAATTGAGTTCATCATTGTTGATGACCATGAAAATATTTCCTGCTCCATGCATCAATTCAAATGGTATTTTCTTTTTTGTCATATACATTACCTCTTTGGGATTGTCAGATTAAAAGAATCAATCTCATTTCGAAGAGCCTTGACAATATTACTATTTCCGGCTATGATTGATGAGGATTGCATAACATTCAAATCATTACCAGAATAATCAATCACAATTCCACCGGCTTCTTTCACCAATAAAGCTCCTGCAGCCATATCCCATGGTTGAAGAGCAACTTCCCAAAATCCATCAAATCTACCAACTGCAACATAAGCAAGATCCAAGGCGGCAGAACCCAGTCTTCGAATGGGAATACCCATACCGACGATATGTGCAAAATGTTCAATGCAATGCAGGGGATTTTCTTTGACTGAATATGGAAATCCAGTAACCAAAAAACTATGCAGTAGTGAATTTTGCTGAGTTACTTTATAAGATTGTCCATTTAGAAATGCACCTCCGTTCTTTTCTGCACTAAATAATTCTTCGGTCATTGGAGAGTAGATGACACCACACAAAATATCACTCCTTTGAATGGCGGCGATACTTACACAGAAAAAAGGAATGCCATGTGCAAAATTAACCGTGCCATCAAGTGGATCAATGATCCAAATGATGTCTCCATCTGATGCGTGATGACCTGATTCTTCAGTCAATATCTGATGATTTGGAAATGAAGACCGTATTGTCTCAATGATGATCGCTTCAGACTTATGATCATATTCAGTCACAAGATCATGAATCTGTGATTTTGAAGATATAGTATAATCCGTTCCAAAGCCTTCTTTGAGAACTTTTCCGGCTTTCTGAGCTGCATCAATCGCCGTTTGTAGTAAAGCATTCATGGCATTAAGGTGATTATTCATCGCAAAAATACAAACTGTGAACAGTGAATCACAGTTTTTAATCCTGAATGTAATTGATTTCATAAAGGAGGTGTCAATTTGTTATTTTTGCACACTCAATTAGTATTAATGATTAAAATTTATGTCCATACAGCAAAAGTCGCAAGACACAGTATCTGTCATCACTCTCGGATGCAGTAAAAACACGGTTGATTCTGAAGTTTTGTCGGGTCATCTCAAAGCTGCCCAACTAAACTTGGTCGATGATCCTGAACAAGCATCAACCGTAATTATCAATACCTGTGGTTTCATTGATCTTGCAAAAGAAGAAAGTGTCTCAGCCATTCTGGAAGCAGCCGAATTGAAGAAACAGGGCAAGATTGATACATTGATCGTTGCAGGTTGTTTGTCCGAACGCTATGGAAATGATCTTCGGAATGAAATACCTGAAGTTGATCATTTCTTCGGTACTGAAGCGTATGGTAATATTCTGAAAGTTGTTTCCCCCGATTTGAAATATGCTTTGCTTGGTGAAAGAGTGATTTCTACTCCTCAGCACTATGCTTATATGAAAATCAGCGAAGGATGTGATAATCCATGCTCATTCTGCGCGATTCCTCTCATGCGCGGACAACATCGCTCCAAGCCAATTGAAGATTTGGTAAGAGAAGCGCAATCTCTTACAAGACAAGGTGTGAAAGAACTTATTCTTGTGGCTCAAGATTCTACCTGCTATGGACTTGATATCTATGGTAAGCGCAGTTTGGATTCACTTCTTCGCGCCCTAAGTGATGCATCAGGCGCAGAATGGATCAGATTGATGTATGCTTATCCTTCAAAATTTCCGAAAGAAATATTGCCTGTGATTGCAGAGCGAGATAATATCTGTTCCTATATCGATATGCCTATGCAGCATATTTCGACGCAAATGTTGAAATCCATGCGTCGAGGGATCACTAGAAAAACTACAGAGGAATTGATTCATCATATCAAAGAAACAGTACCGGGAATCACGCTTCGCACAACATTCATTGTTGGATATCCGGGTGAAACAGAAGAGGACTTCCAAGAATTATGCGATTTTGTAAGTACGGGCTCATTGGACAGAATGGGCGTATTTACTTATTCCCAAGAAGATGATACCTATGCCTATATTTTGGGAGATCCAATTCCTCAAGAAGTAAAGGATGAACGCCGCACAATTCTGATGGATATTCAAAAGCAAATTTCACAAGATGCAAATCAAGAATTGATAGGGAAGAGAGTCCGCGCGATGGTGGAGCAAGAAATCAATGGGGAATATCAATGTAGAACCGAAAGAGATGCTCCCGAGGTTGATAATGAGCTCTATGTGAGATCAGACACAACGCTCAAACCGGGAGACATGATTTGGGTTGAGATTGATGATGCTGCTGAATTTGATCTGTTTGGACATATAGTTGAATAAAAAAAGAGGACATCGCAATGAAGTGATGGCCTCTTCTCATACTATGTCGACTATTACTTGATTGAGTATCGAAGCAATTCTCTTACAAATCCATCACCTTTGAATTGTATTGGTTCAAGACCAGGAACAACAACTCTTAAGTCAAGTGCAGGGAACTCTTCTTTAACAATTCCAACATTTTGAGCTATCCACACAAATTGCTTGACATTGATTGAATCCACAGGAATTTGAGTACCAAACAAAGTTATTGAAGGCTTCAATGTTAATGTCAATTCAAATTTCGTTGTATTTGGGAATGAAGTACCTTTTATCACTTCTGTGGCAGTTGCAACTTTCTTTCCTCTCATAGTGATTGCTGAGGTCAATGGGATATTCTGTCCATTAAATGGAATGGAAACACCAGTAATTGATGTGTCGGCTATAATCCATTGAGAAGTTGCAGCGAAATCAGCAAACTTTGACCATCTTCTGGTCTGTGGTACGATTGCATTGATGAGATCTGTCAACTGAATTCCGGGAGGAATGAATTGCCAATATCCCCAAACTGTTTGGCCTTCCTTTGAATAATGATCGGTTCTAATTTTCTCATTGTTTCTGAATACATCAAATGCAAAAGCTGTTTTACCTTCTTTGATCGATGAAGTGCCGATTACCATAGAATCGTTTGTTACTGAAGAAGGATCAGGATTACCTGTTAAAGAATCCAAACGAGTGATGCTGTACACATGATAACTGCCTGTCTTCAATGGCATATTATCATTATCAGTTGTCGGGGTTGTTGTGGTGTCATCGGAACAAGAAGAAATTCCGAGTGAGAATCCCATCGCAATGATGATGAAGACTGATGTTAATAATGATTTCATGATAAAACCTCTATAAAAATGAATTACATGTTTCTTCGATACTGTCCGCCGACTTGATACAAAGCATTGGACATTTGACCAAGCGAACAAACTTTGGCTGCTTCCATCAGGGCATCAAAAATATTTCCATCTGAAACTGCCACTTGTTTTAAATGATTGAGTGCTTGTTGAGCTTCACTGGAATGATGCTCCTGAAACGCTTTCACATTTGAAATTTGTTTTTCTTTTTCTTCAGTGGTAGATCGAATCACTTCTTGTGGAATGATTGTTGGAGAACCATTTTTGGAAAGAAAAGTATTTACACCAATGATTGGATAATCACCTGTATGCTTCAATGTCTCATAATACAGCGACTCTTCCTGTATTTTATTTCTTTGATACATGGTTTCCATCGAACCCAATACTCCGCCTCTTTCTGAGATTCTATTGAATTCGGCATAGACCGCTTCTTCGACGAGATCTGTCAATTCTTCGATGATGAATGAACCTTGCAAAGGATTCTCATTTTTTGCCAAGCCCAATTCACGATTGATGATAAGTTGAATTGCCACTGCTCTTCTTACTGATTCTTCAGTCGGAGTTGTAATTGCTTCATCATAGGCATTGGTATGAAGAGAATTGCAATTATCATATATCGCATAGAGTGCTTGCAATGTAGTTCGAATATCATTGAAATCAATCTCTTGTGCATGAAGAGATCTACCGGATGTTTGAATATGATATTTCAGCATTTGTGAACGTTCATTACCGCCATATATATTCTTCATGGCTTTTGCCCATATTCTGCGAGCGACTCTACCAATCACTGCATATTCAGGATCAATTCCATTTGAGAAAAAGAATGAAAGATTGGGTGCAAAATCATCGATATCCATTCCTCGTGAGAGATAATACTCAACGAATGTAAACCCATTTGCCAAGGTGAAAGCCAATTGCGTGATTGGATTTGCACCTGCTTCGGCTATATGATAACCACTAATTGAAACAGAGTAAAAGTTTCGCACTTGTTTATGGATGAAATACTCTTGTATATCTCCCATCATCTTGAGCGCAAATTCAGTCGAAAAAATACATGTGTTTTGCGCTTGATCTTCTTTCAGAATGTCGGCTTGAACAGTTCCGCGTACAGTTTTCAATGCGCGTTCTTTGCAATGTGCATAGACTTCCGGAGACAGTACTTTGTCACCGGTAATACCAAGCAATACCAATCCAAGTCCTGTATTCCCATCTGGCAATTCATGACTATCTGTGGCGGGATCTGAGCAATAATCGGGTAATTCATGATTGGCTTGTGCATAGATATCGGAAATCTTTGCTTTGACTTCTTCAACTAGACCATGCTCATGAATGTATTTTTCACATTCTTGATCAATCGCAGCATTCATGAAGAATGCAAGAAGCATTGGAGCCGGACCATTGATTGTCATTGAGACTGATGTTTTAGGATCACATAAATCAAAACCGGAATACAATTTTTTTGCATCATTGAGTGTAGCTATCGAAACCCCACTATTGCCAATCTTTCCATAAATATCAGGCCTTGGATCAGGGTCTTCACCATATAAAGTTACGCTATCAAATGCTGTCGACAATCGTGCCGCAGGCATTCCATGGCTGAGATAATGGAAACGTTTATTGGTTCTTTCCGGTCCACCTTCACCTGCAAACATTCTGGTTGGATCTTCTCCGGTTCTCTTGAATGGATATACACCTGCTGTATATGGAAATTCTCCGGGAAAATTTTCACGCATGGTCCATCGGACAATTTCACCCCAATCCTTGAAAGTAGGAATTGAAATCTTGGGGATTTTTGTGTGACTTAGTGATTCAATGAAATTCGCAACTTTAATCTCTTTATTGCGAACCATATAAGTGAATTCTTCATTTCTATAATTATTGGTTGTCGTATCCCATTCTTCAATGATTTTTCGAACTTCAGGTTTTAATTCACCTACTAATTCTTCATAAAGTGAGCGAAGATTTGCAGTGATGTCGATTGTATCGGTGATGGTGTCTTGTTTGACTGACATAATTCTGCTCGAATTGAGAGTGAATATGCATAAAAAGATATGGGCAAATTTACGGTAAAAACACTAATCAGAACCTAATTTACATCCTTCATCATTTGATTTTTGCATTGACAGGTCCTCTTGTTCCGGAAAATCTCGTCAATTCCGCTTCAATGGCCCCTATGAGGACTTTCGTACTTACTTTTACTGGAATTTTTCTCTCATCATCAGTAACCCATATGAGAATTTTCCCTTCACTTTTAAAGAGTCCGCCTTTGGTCACCATTGGTTCAATGACAATGCACTCAAATGTCCCGGCTTCAACGGTCACGGTTTGTTTTCCATGAATCTTTACTCCCAATGTATAGGTACTATCATCAACAAAGTTTTTCATTTGAATGACATCACCTTTCTTCTTGGTTTGTAAGTCCATTGTACGAACAAAGAAAAATGCAGATACTATATCATGGGAAAATGTAGGGAAGGGGAATGATTTATCTCCGACCATTGCCTTTTTCCCAGAGTGGTCAAAATATGCTTTGGCATCTCTGCTATAACCACCTTCACGGATTCTCTGTTCGAAATAATATGGATAAATGCCATCGATATCAACAATGGTTCTATACAAATCATGCACTCGATAGAGCCAGTCCAATGATTTGAGAGAACGCACTTCGAATCGAATATCATAGCACGGTCTTCCTTTATACATCACAGACTTCGGTTGAATATGGAAATATGCATCACCGGCTTTGACAAATTGATAGCCGACTTTGTATTCCAATTTTTCACCAAGTCCAAATGCTTCATTCTCTATTGTTCTCAGTGATTGCTGAGCATTCAGAGTGATGCACAAGAAAAGAAATGATATGTGGATGAGTCTTTGAATCATAATCTCATTTTCAAAAAAAACGGCAAAACAAGTAAATGTTTCGCCGTTTGACCAATTTTAAATACTAATAGCTTATTGCAATCGTAAAGATTGTCCGGCTTTTAGTTTTCCTTCACCTGCTTTTTTGTTTTTCTTTTTCAGCTGACTCACTGAAATGCCGAATTTGTTTGCAATGCTTTTCATTGAATCACCTTTGCGAACTTTATACTGCTTTGGCAGTTTGGAAGAAGACTTGCTGCGTGAATCCGATGAACTTCCTTTTCCGGTGACTTTCGCATAGAGCTTGATTTTTTGTCCACGAACAATCTTGTTTGCTTTTATTCCGGGATTCCATGAGCGAAGATCTCTTTCACTCACATTATACATCGCCGCAATTTTGGAGAGTGTTTCACCTTTTTTAAGTGAATGCACTTTTAAAGTAGAACCCGATGCTCTACGCTTGGAAACAGCTCTGGTGGCTCTTTCATCTGCGTATTTTTGATTTGGAATTCGTAGAACTGTTCCATATTGAACCGAACCTGATTTCTTGATTTTGTTTTCTTGTCGCAATGACTCAAGATCCACTCCATAATCATCAGCGATTTGTGCGAGAGTTTCACCTTTCTTAACAGTGTGTTTACCGCCTCTTTTCAGTGAAGGTGAATTGTCTCTGTTCTTTTCTGACTGAATATATACGAGTTTAGGACTTGCTGTGGAAGATACTATCAATTCTTGTCCTTCGGACAATTGATTGGCATCGAATGTAATACCATTCCAATTTCTAAGATCCGTCATGCGAACGCCATAACGCTGTGCCAAAGAGTACAGTGTTTCTCCTGATCTGACAATATGCTTCACATGAGCACGACCACTTTTCTTCTGTGTTTGTTCGGCTTGTGTTTGATCCGAATTCGAAGCAATTTGAGTAGTAACTTGATTGGATACAATCACATTTTGTGATGCAGTATTTTCAATTTTAGCATTTGAAGTCACACTTGGAACTTGTGATTCAATCGGCTGAGATTGAATGGGAGTCTGCTTCTCTGCAATCACCGGTGCAGAAATTACAGGATTAGGATTTGACCTGATTGTTGTTTCTTTCTTGGGTGATTGCTCAAGGATTGTATCCTTAACTTGATTGTTGCTGGCAATAATCGGGCTTTGTGTAGTATTGTTTTGTGTCGCAACAGGATTAGATTCAATGATTGAATCATTTTTAACCTTTGCAATTGTTGCTGTTCCCAAAGCTTCACGAGGAATGCGGAGAGTCATCCCTTTCTTTACTTTATTACCGGAAGGAAGTTTATTGCTTCCGATAATATCCTGAGTATTCACTGCATATTGTCCGGCAATGCTGGAGACTGTTTCGCCTTTATCAACAGTATGAATTACCCAAGGATTTAACTCTTCTTCAGTCAACTTAGAGAAATTTGCTGCAAATAGTTCTTTACTTCCGATCGGGAGTTTCAGATCATATGGCTTATCGCTATCCGGAGGAGTGGTTAGACCCACCAATTCAGGATTCAAATTCTTCAGATTTTCAACCGGTTCATTCAAACACTTCGCGAGTGTTTTAAGACTGATTGAACCATCAATAGGATATGTTTCATATGAATATTCCGGCTCGGATGCCAATTCATCTTTTGTAAAACCATATTGCTCTTGATTCAAACAAATAATTGAAGTTGCTATGAAAAGAGGCACATAGTTTTTGGTTTCTTTTGGCAAGTATTCTCGAATATCCCAGAATGTCGGTGCATCTTTCTGAAGGCGTGCAATCCCACGGCGAACAGGACCATTTGGACCACTGTTATAGGCAGCCAAAGCCAAATGCCAATCACCAAATTCATTATACAACCACTTGAGATATCTCATGGCTGCTCTGGTTGATTTCTCAGGATCTCTTCTTTCATCAACCCATGAAGTCATTTTTAGACCATAATCACTCGCTGCAGCTTGCATGAACTGCCACATGCCGACAGCTTTTGCCCATGATACAGCATTCGGATTTAAAGCGCTTTCAATCATCGAAAGATGAATGATCTCTTCCGGCATGTCCTCTTCTTTGGCAATGCGCTTCAGCATTGGAAACCAGCGACTGCTTCTTTCTATCCAACGTTTGAAAAACTTTCTTCCTTTGTCTTGAGACAAAAATGTTATGTTTTTCTGGACATATTCATTTATCTCCAATGGAATTGTCATTCCCGGAATTCCAGGAGCACCTGAAACTCGGGAACTGGCAAATTGTAAAGTTGACATCGCCGGAGAATTGGGGTCAATTTCCTCAACTTCTTGGTAGATTTTGTTTCGGAGCATAAATGCCGAAGAGCTCTCAGGCAAACTGTCAATGATTTGAACATAACTCTCATAATCATCGATTATGGATTGCGCCAAGTCGGCGAAATCATCATTAGATTCAATACCGGGATAGCTTGCCAGGGAGTTCAATGCCTGAACTGCATCTTCAAATAAGCGTGGAATCGATAGTGTGTCATCATTCTCAATCGCAGTCAAAGCTTTGAGATACTTTTGTCTAGCTTTTTCCAATTTTTGAGAAATGACAAAATCTGCGGCATTTTTTTGGTCGCCTTCAGATTTGATGACTTGTTGGGTGGATTGACTCTGCTGCGACTTTTGTGCAAGTACAGGCGGTGCATGAAAAAGCATCATGCATAATGACAAAATGCATAGTCCATATATGTGTTTGATGATTCCTACCATCTGTTACTCCCTAGATAGTGTGTAAAACTATCACATCGTTGCTGCTCGATGTGAATCACAATATACCTCTTGAGAAAGCATTATTCAAATTGAAAAAAATTCATAAATGCTTCATTCTTTTGCTCTTACAAAGGTATGTCGTTGAAAACCATGTTACTAACGATTAGAGAATTAACTTATTGATGGTATGTTCAGAAAATTAGCCCAAAAATATATACAAGTCGTGTAAGTTATTGACAATAAATGAAGGTATAGCGATTAGAATTATATGAAACTAGAAAAGTTTTATGTGGATAAGTTATCCAATACTAGTGAATATGACATTTCATTCAATGAGATCAGTAGGAAAGATCAATATTGACTAAGAAATAAATGAACACACAATAATCTTTTTATCTTCTTGAGTGAACCATTCAATTCCATTCCAATGAATTTGGATTTCTTCAATGGAAAGATTGGGAAAAGCTGTGATTGCATCTTGTTTTTCCAAGGTCAAATCACCACCTTTCAAAAGCACATATTTCCCATTCTTCTTCAACAAGGGTTTTGTCCATTGTATGAGTGAGGTAATTGGAGCAACTGCTCTTGCAATCACATAGTCATAATGTGAAAGTTGTTGCTTGTTTTGTGCAAGATCTTCCATTCTGGAAGTATATGATGTGAAATTTCTTTGTCCCGTATGTTCAGCAAACATGGAAGTCAATTTCATTTTCTTTGCAATGGAATCTACCATGGAAATTGAAAGATCAGGACGAGCTATGCCTACTGGAATTCCTGGAAAGCCTCCACCACAACCAACATCGAGACATTTTGCTTTATCAATTAGTAATTGTGATTTGACTATGCTGAGTGAATGCATGAAATGACGAACCCAGATATTCTCCATATCTTTTCTTGAAATGAGATTCACTTTTTCATTCCAATAGATCAATTCATTGTGAAAACGCTCAAAAGTAGAGACTTGTTCTCGTGAGAGCAAGATTCCATTCGCATTGCAAAATGTCCAAAATTCCAATGGATCCATCATGTGAAATGTCCTTCGCGTGCATGTCTATATCCACGCAGAAAATCAGAAATAGCCAGAGCTGGTTTACCTTCTTCTTGTATTTTCAAAAGTGAAACAGTCCCATATCCGGTTCCTACGAGAAAAGAATCATTTGTAATGAGATATTGTCCTGATCCTAATTCTACATCTTTTGAAATACATTGTGTTTTGAGAATTTTCAATGAAGCATTATTGAATATTGTCCAAGCACCCGGTTTGGGATTTGTTCCTCGCACTAGATTATGAATCTCAGAACATGACTTTGTCCATATGATTCTACAATCATCGCGGAATAGTTTTGGAGCTGGAGTAGCATCCGAATCATTTTGAACTTGAGGAATCACTGAATGATTGATCAAAGCTTTGCATGTTGAAAGTGCTAGATTAGCAGCAGGGATTTTCAATGCTTCAAAGAGCTCGCCTGCTGTCATATCATTCGGAATATCACATAAATATCGATCAATGATATTTCCTGTGTCAACAGTATCATTGAGTAAAAATGATGTTAAACCAGTATGCGTTTCACCATTGATGATTGCCCACTGTATTGGAGCTGCACCACGATATTTTGGAAGCAAACTTCCATGTATGTTAAATGCGCCCAGTTTCGCAAGTGAGTACACTTCTCTTGGCAAAATGCGGAATGCAATCACTATAATGATATCAGGTTGTAGTGAGGCTATTTGCGAGACAAAATCCGGATCTTTCAAACGAGTTGGGGTAAACAGCGGGATATTCAATTCATTGGCGCAGATGCTTACCGGAGAGCTTTGTATTTTACGACCCCTTCCGGCAGGTTTGTCCGGTACACTAACAACAGCTTTCACACCCAATTGTTCATGAAGTAGTTTAAGTGAAGGTACGGCAAAGTCCGGTGTGCCCATGAATATAATTGAGGGGGAATTCATTATTCAACCATGCATTGTTGGTTGATGGCCGAGAGTATCCATGATTTTTGCCTCAATCATTGCCAATTCATGCATTCTTTGTTTTACTGTTTCGGTAGGGAAGTATTTTCTGGCAAGATCGGTGAATGTGCGATAATGACCTGCCTCACTTGCGAAGAGTTCTTGATAAAAATCCCGTAAATCTTGGGATATGGACTCGGACTTTGCAAGGAGTGAGAATCTTTCACATGATCGAGCTTCAATTAAACCATCAATTAGCAATAAATCAAGCATCTTTTCCGGTTCATGCTTTCTGATGTGTTTTGAAAGTTGTTTTGCGTATTCATTTCCTGAATCTTTTACAAGTTTCAGATCTTTATTACGAATGCGTTCATATACTCTTTCAAAATGATCCCATTCTTCTTTTAGAATAATGATCATTTCTTTGACTATATCTTCATGTTCAGGATAGTTCTGAATCATGGTGAGAGCGTTATAAGCAGCTTTCTTTTCACAATGAGCATGATCTATCAAGAGTGTATCAATATCAGCCGCGGCGATATCAACCCATTCAGGTCTTGTATTATTGAGTAAACAAAGCATGAAGTATAAAAGAAAATCGAAGCTGTCTATAAGCCGAATTCTGTTTCCCAAGAGGGAAGAGAAGCATTTATCTTGAATCATTGTTGCCAATGATTTCCATGCGGCATACCCGAAAGAGGAAATGTCAAACGAGCAGTCTGACTGTCCAAAGGACAACTCTTTCTTATTTGCCTTGCTCCGCGTGGGGTTTACCATGCCATTTGTGTCACCACAAATGCGGTGAGCTTTTACCTCACCATTTCACCCTTACCGAATTGCTTCGGCGGTATATTTTCTGTTGCACTTTCCGTCGACTTCTCATTCCTGTGGAATGCATCATCGCCTTTGTGTTACAAAGCACGCTGCTCTATGGAGTTCGGACTTTCCTCACCGACTAATCGGCGCGCTTCTCCGACAGCCCCGAAAATACATGAATGATTATTCACCGAGAAGAATACGTCCGCAGTGTTCGCATAAGAACATTGTATCTGGTTTATTACGCATTTCAACGATTCTTTGTGGTGGAACTTTGCTAAAGCAGCCGGAGCAACTATTCTTCTTTACTTTTACCGCGGCATCCTTATGGAAAGTTCTGATTCTTTCATATTCTGCCAATATTGAAACAGGAATAGCTTGGGCCAATTCAGCTCTTTGTTTGGTATGTTGAAGAATCTCATCATTGTGTCCATGAGAAATTGATGTCAGTTCATCTTCTTTCCCGGCCAATCCCTTTTGAGCTTCTTCCAATTCCTTTTTGCTTTCTTCCAAAATTGAAGTGAGATTTTCTTCTTTCACTCCAACTGTTCTTTGCTCATCATAGATCTTATTGCGTTCATCTCTGAGCATTTCTATTTCATTAGTGATGGCATCGAATTCTTTGTTATTACGAACATTGAATTGTTGCTGAGCCAATTGATCTTCTTTGTCTTTGATCTCGAGAAGTCTATTTCCTGAATTGATTTTGAATGATTCAATTTCCTTTAAATCTTTCTCGGCTTTCTCGGTATGCATGGATTTTGCACGAACATACTCTTCAGCATCTTTCACTTGCTGTGGCAAATCGCCAAGTTCTTCTTTCAAATCGTCGAGTGTGGAATCAATATCGGACATCGTTGCCAACATGGTAGCGAGTGAACTCATAGTATGCTCTAGGTGATAGATTAATAAACAATATTTTTAAAATTAAGATACATAGTAAATGGGTGAAGTGAGAACTTCAGACATGATGAATTGCATCTGCAAATATTCATCGTTTTGAAGTATTGTGCTCATACCTTCAACCACGAACTGTTCCATTTCTGCATGGCCGGGATCAATAAGCATCACATTGCCTTTGGCTTCATGAAACTGATGATACTTCACATCTGCGGTGATGAAGCAATCAACTTGTGAATCAAGTGCATTCTGAAAGTATGAGGAACCGCTTCCACAAACAATCGCAATTGATTTAATCATTGCTTTGCTTCCCATACAATATCGAATGGGAGAGCCGAAAACTTCACGACATTTTTGTGCAAAAACAGAGCTTTCCATCGGATGATGCAACTTTCCAATCACACCCATCCCAAAGCCTTCAAATTGCTTGTCTGGAATCAATGGTGACAAAGTATCGGGATCTAAACCCAATGCTTTGGCGGCAAGCATATTTGTTCCATCAGGATGAGTGTCAAAATTTGTGTGAATGACAATCAAACCGATATTCAATCTTATTAAGTCATGAACATATGAACCAATTCGATCCGACCGTCTAATTTTCTTCAATGGAGAAAAAATCAAGGGATGAAAGACACATATGCAATCAACATCTTTCTGCTTGGCTTCAGATAGAATATCCTCATTGATTTCATAAGCAATGAGGACTCTTTGAATGTCTGAATCTATTGGATAGCGATCAATTTGCAGACCTATGGCATCTCCGCTCCATGCGGTTTCAGGGGGGAAAAGCACATTCAATCTATCGTTCAAATCACTAAGCGTCATGTACTAACAATGGAATATTTCGGAAGTTTACACTTCAAAAATAGCAAAGTTTTACCAATTCGGCCATGTTCTGTCAATGAAGTCTTTAGTTGCTCGGCTTAACCATTGGTGCAGGAGCAGATACTGTGCCTGTAACAGCCGGCTTTTTTCTTTTACTATATTGTATGGATGCTCTAAGCTTAACTCCATCTCTGATGATTCCACGCATGCGAAGTGTATCCTCGGCTGCTACATATCTATCTCGATTTGGGAGTCCGCCACGCGCACTTTGTGGAATTTGAGAAATAGGAATCCAGGCTTCTTCAAAATTCAAAGGATCACTCGGCAAAGTAATTCTAAAGGTATTGTCTTTCAAATCCCACCATGGACCACCTTTCTTTCTTGTGAAATCAAACATGTCCATAATGATGACCGGAGTACCGGAAAAGGGAATATATCTTCTCTTTATGCTATCTCTGCGTGCTCCTTCTCCCCAGTAAAACAGCCATCTCGCATCATCTCTGAATTGTCTGATGCAAGAGTGTGAAACTGGTCTGCCGGGCATATCGAATTGATGAAATGCACTGCCGGCATGCAAATGAAAATTCCAAGTATAGGGAAGAATCCAACTTGAATTGAGTGAAGACTTCCTTAATATTGATCTCCAATTCAGTGCGTATTTGCCGGGAAATGTTGCTTTGCGTTCTTCGCCGGTATTGCATGCGGCAAAACGAACCAATTTCCCATATTCATAACATGCATAGCTTTGCCAGGCATTGGAAACCATTATGATTTTAGGAATGGATTCAGCGGCCGGATAGATTTCAGGGAAGATGGAATAATCTGTGAGATTCGGAGATATAATGCTTGGAATTATAACAGTGTCACCGACTCTGAAATAATGCAAGTCTTTTCTGTTAACTGTCGTGAAAGCTCGATATGCTAAGTTCTGAACGGTATCCGTTTTGCGATATGCCTTTCGAATTGAGTCCAAACTCTTTGCATTGGAGATCACTTGTTTCGTATAGATGACTGATTGACCAGGAATTACTTGTTTACTAATCTTTGCTTTCTGAACAGAATCTCTTTGTACTAAAGAGTCCTTTTTGATTGAGTCAGAAATAATTCTAGATTTCTTTTGACGGGGTTTACTTCTCTTCGCAACTTCTTCGGGTGAATTTCCTGATGTATTTCCGCATGCACCCCAGATGAATGTAAGAATAGTGAGTGAACCAAGCAATACAATGCTTAATTGTTTCCCATTCAAATTCGGAATATGATTCATGTCTCTGAAACCTTTGTGAATATAATCTCAATTTCCAAATGCAATGCCCAATGCAATAAATAAGCCACCAAAATCATTCATTGGAAGATCCTTGATGCTATCAATGCCATTCCCACTAAAAGGGATATAATAATATCGTATCAAAGCAGACAAACTAGTTCTTCCTTCGCTCCCAAATGCAGAGCCAATGCTAAGATAGCCCGCAGGTCTTCCATGTGCCAATGTTCTTCTATCCGGTTCGAATCCATTCTGATCATAGGGTACTTGCAAAATCATCGAATAACCCAAGCCTGCACCAATGAATGGTCTGAAAGACTCAGACAATGATTCTTGAAACAATCTCTTTTGCATTCCAATGGTAAGTGGAAAAGAATAGAGACTATTTACTTTATTAGGAATGAAAGTTCTTCCTGTCATTGGATCAATATATTCCAATTCATCACTATTGCGATTGCCTGTTATTCCAAGAAGTGCAGTCAGAGAAAGTGTAGGAGATAGATGCTTGGAATAAGAACAACCGGCACCAAATCCATTTCCTGAAAACAATAATTCTATACTCCAAAAAGAAGAATATTTGAGTGTTTCAACATTCTCTGTAATCAATGGTCTTGGAGATGTAAATACAATCATTGAATCCGGTACATTACCAAATTCTATCAACCCCTTTTCTTGAGCATGCAATATGTTAGATCCCATATAAAACATGCATAGGAACAACATATTTTTAATCACAAAGGAAACTCTCATGAATAAAGATTGATAAATTTACTACAAAAAATATGCCATCTTATGATGTTTCTTGGTCAATTTGATGTTTGTAAGCCAATTCCATTAATATGATAATAGATTCAGAAGTTCCGCATGAATCTTATCAGCATTTGGAAGCATGGCCTTTTCAAGTGTAGGTGCAAATGGTGTAGGTGAATCAAAAGCAGCCACTCTTTTTATGGGTGCATCCAATGAATCAAATGCTTTCTCAGTGATGCGAGCGGAAATCTCACCTGCAAAACCACCTGTTAATGTTGCTTCATGTGTTATCAAAACACGATTTGTCTTACGAACAGATCGAAGTACGGTTTCCTCATCAAAAGGTACCAAAGTTCTGATATCCACAACTTCAATCGAGACCCCTTCTTTTTGCATGCGTTCTGCAACTTCCAATGCCATATGAACTGTGCTACCATAACAAATAATGCTGGCATCATTGCCCTCTACGATCACATTTGCTTTCCCGAGTGGAATCATATATTCGCCTTCGGGTACTTCTCCTTTAATCTTGCGATATAATCCTTTATGTTCAAAAAAGATCACGGGATTATTGTCTCGAATAGAAGCAGTTAGCAATCCTTTTGCATCTGCCGGTGTTGCAGGACATACGACTTTCAAGCCGGTTGCTTGAACAAACCATGCTTCAGAATTTCTGGAATGGAAAGGATTTGCTCCCACACCGCCACCTGCAGGACCGCGCACAACCATTGGAACACCAAGGCCCCATCGATATGCTGTTGTTCCTGCCACACTTACCAATTGATTGAATCCACAAGTCACAAAATCCATGAATTGCATTTCAGCGACAGGTCTCATGCCATTGAGTGATGCTCCAATTGCTGCACCGATGATTGCAGCTTCAGAAATTGGTGCATCGATTACTCTTTTGGGACCGAATTCATCCAAAAATCCTTTCGTCAATTTAAATGCTCCACCATATGTTCCAATATCTTCACCAATCATGAAAACTGATTCATCTCTTTTCATTTCGGTACGAAGTGCATCGGCAATTGCTTCCAGATATGTCATGACAGCCATGCTATGATTCCAAGTTTAGTGTTGTGGGTGAATGATTATGCAATCCGCAATCTCTTTGGCTTTTGCTCGAAGTGCCTTGATATCAGCATCTTTTTCATCCCAAGTCAATGCTATTCCCATCCTTCGATATTTTCTTGTGATTGGTTTGCCAAAAATTCTGACATCGGAGTTCTCGATCTCAAGAGCTGTATCTAGTCCGGAGAATGATGGTTTGAATTGTTCATCATTCATATGTAGAATGACCGCACTCACTCCTGATCTTTGAAGCGTAATAGCGGGTATTGGCAATCCCAGAATTGCACGACAATGCAATTCGAATTCCGTGAATGTCTGTGTTCCGGACAAAGTGACCATTCCGGTATCATGCGGACGGGGGCTGAGCTCAGAAAAATAGACATCATCACCGGATATGAAATACTCCACACCCCAAAGACCCGCACCGGTCAATGCTTCTGTTACTTTTTCGGCGATTTCGCATGCTTTCTTAAATGCTATTTCCGACATTGCGCATGGCTGCCAACTTTCTTGATAATCTCCTCTTTCCTGACGATGTCCTATGGGTGGACAGAATAATGTAGGACCATTTTTCTGACTAACGGTGAGCAAGGTGATCTCATAATCAAAAGAAATGAATTCCTCTATGATCACTTCTGCCGAATCACCTCTACCGCCTGTTGAAGCATATTCCCAACAAGCCGAAATGTCTTCAGGTTTTTTGATGGTGGATTGTCCTTTTCCGGAAGAAGACATCAATGGTTTGATCACACATGGAAAACCCATATCATGGGCTATTTGCTCAGCTTCTTCTAGGGTTGTTGCATATCCATATCTAGCTGTTTTCACTTGCAGTTCTTTAGATGCAAGATCTCTGATCGCTTTTCGATTCATTGTGAAATTGGCTGCCTTGGCACTAGGAACAACTTGGATTCCTGCTTGTTCATAAGCATAGAATCGTTCCGTTCTGATTGCTTCAATTTCAGGAACAATGATATCAGGAGCATGCTTTTTCACAATTGCATCCAATGCATCACCATCAAGCATGGAAATCACTTCATACTCATCAGCGACTTGCATTCCGGGTGCATCCGGATAGGAATCTACTGCTATAACATGGCAACCAAATCTTTGGGCGCTGATAATTGTTTCTTTCCCAAGTTCTCCTGAACCGAGAAGCATGATTTTTTTGGGGAGAGTATTCATGGATCAATCAATGAAAACATTCTTAAATGCTTCCTCAGCCGGAGGGAAGGGAAGATCAATCACTGCATCAATTGCATCGCGCATACTTTGTATGATCTCATTGCGTAAGTCCTCAATATCAGACTGTTTCAATACCTTTTTTGCAATGCAGTGTGCAATATATCTGTCAACTGGATCCATTTTTTGCCAATGTTCCAATAAGCTTTTTGGGACATAGCTAAAGTCATCATGTTCTGCATGACCACGCATGCGCATCGTGATAGTCTCAATGATGGTTGGACCATCGCCTTTTCTTGCTCTTTTTACAGCATCTAGACATGTGTCATAGACAAGTTCAACATCTGTTCCATCGATTGTGACTCCATGACATCCATATCCCAAAGCTCTGTCTGATAATTGCTTGCAAGCAAATTCGATGGAATTGGGAGAAGAGTATGCATATTGATTATTCTCAATGATGAGAATAAGAGGGAGTTTTTGCACGGATGCAAAATTCATAGCTTCATGAAATTCCCCGGTTTGTGCTCCGCCATCACCGATATATGTCATTGCCACACATGTTTCACCACGCAATTTTGCAGCCATCGTGAATCCCGCCGCAACGGGAATCATCGCACCAAGATGAGAAATGTTACCATAAATTCTTTTGGCAGGATCTGCATAATGTCCGGTGCCATCAGTACCCCGCATCAAGCTTCCATCACGAGCGAGAAATGCTTTCATGAGAACATCAAGTTCTTGTCCGAATACAAAATGTCCACCGATATTTCTATGCATCGGAAATAATACATCATTCGGACCGAGCGCAGAAGCGCTGCCTACACTTGTTGCCTCATTGCCTGTTTGAGAATAGACTCCTCCGAATGCTCGACCTTGTCTGTTCAATCTTTGCATGGCCAAATCAAATTCGCGTGCCATGAGCATATTTCGAAGAAAAGAAATGCGTTGTTCTTTAGTTACTGCTTTCGAAGTACTGAGAGCAGGTATCTTTTTTGAGGATGGCATGGTGATTATGAAATTGTGATGATTGATCCGGTATTCATTGATTCTACTGCTGCTATGCTTGCTTCCGATACATCCATGATTTCTTGAAATGAAATTGGCATCGGACTTCCTGATTGCACGGCATTCACGAAGGCCTTGACTTCTTCGGCATGTCCCTTTTTTCCATCATAGGAAACATTCTTGTTCTTTTTGCCGGAAGCAAATATTACAGAAGTGAAATTCTTCATGATAGCTGATTTTCCTTCCGCAAATACTTCGCAATATTCTTTTTCTATTGAAGCATCTCCATTCGCGAGATAGAGAATGGTGCCGATGCTTCCATTGGAAAAACGAATCATGATATGAGCTGAATCGTGATGTGCTATATGTCTGCTATCATGTGATAATGCTTTAGCAAAAACTTCCACGGGTTTTGCGCCGGTTAAGTATACCATCGTGTCGATGAAATGACATGCCTCACCGATGATTCTTCCACCTTGTTTGGGGTCTTGTATCCAACTGGAAAGTGGTATGGCACCGGCATTGATGCGATACATGATGGAAAGCGGAGAAGTACATTCGCCAAAGAATTTCTTTATGTCCTTGAATGGCTTAGAAAAGCGGCGATTGAAGCCAACCATCACTCGACCATTTGTGGAATGAACAGCATTGCGGATCGCTTCAAGTTCAGTTCTTTCGATGCAGAGTGGTTTCTCAACAAAAATTGGTTTTTGAGCTTGAATGGCGGATAATACATATCGAGCATGAGAATCATGTCGGGTTGCACAGAAAATCATATCGGTTTCTGAATGTGATATGATTTCATCTGAATTCGTGCCACTGAAAGCAAATCCAAAATGTTTTGCAACAGACAAAGCATTAGCAGGATTGGAAGTGGTCACGCCTATAAACTGAACATTCATGGATCGCAAGGGTGGCAAGAGTTGAGCTTGCGCAAAACTTCCTGCACCAATAAACCCAAGTTTAGTACCGGTTTTTGATGAACTTTTAGCATGAACAGCAATCATAGTTTCATGCTTGGCATCATCTGTATATGTTAGAGCAATTCCCAAATGTGGTTCGGGATTTTTTCCGGAAATGATGTCATATGCTTGCAATGCATGCTGAATAGAAAATGTATGCGTGGTCAGCATTCCGACATTCACGGATTGTTGATCTATCAAATCAATGAATGCCTGCATATTTCTTTGTTCTGTCCAACGAACATAGCCTGCGGGATAATCTATTCCTTGTTCTTCATAGAGTGGATCATATCGGCCGGGTCCATAAGAACATGAAATGCGCAAATCCAATTCTTTCTCATAAAAAGGAGACCGTGGCACATTCATTGGAACTGCACCAACGATGACTATTGGACTTTTTTTCCTTGCTAAGGAAAGTGATAATTGTAAAGGAGCTTCTGAATCCGTACTTGCTGTGATGATGACAGCATCTGTACCAATGCCGCGTGTATAAGAAAGAATTGTGGAAATTGATTCTGAATTACTTGGAAGAACGATATCGCAACCACTTTTCTTGGCTAGATCAAAGACTTCGGGATTCACATCCAAACCAATCACTCTGCATCCGGATGCCTTAAGCATTTGAACTGTTAATTGTCCAAGTAAGCCCAATCCAATTACAGCAACGGTTTCACCCAAACGCAAATCTGCCTGGCGAATACCTTGAAGTGCAATCGCGCCGAGAGTTGTATATGAGGCATCGATAAAAGAAACGGAATCGGGAATTTTTACGGCTAGATTTTTGGGAACGCTGATGAATTCTGCATGATGGGCATATTGTGCTCCTGCACAAGAAACGCGATCACCGGGAGAGAATTCCTCACATTGTGATTCAATGACAATACCCGAAGCGCTATAGCCAAGCGTTTTATAGGAATCAAGCTTGGTCTGTACGCGATCAATTGTTGCCATGATACCGTCTCTTTTCACGGTATCCATTACAAGCTTTACTTGTTCGGGTTGTTTCTTTGCTCTCTCCAGAAGTGAGGCTTGACCACCCACAACGGAAGTTCTTTCAGTCCCTGCACTTATGAGAGATGCCGAAGTTCTGACGAGAATACCACCCTTTTTACAAATCGGGGCAGGAACCTCAGCCAATGTCATTTCGCCATTTTTTTGATATTGAACGACTTGCAACATGCTTGAATTCAAAGAAATTGGAATAAGGCAAAAATAGACAATTCGCCTGAATAAGCTTGGTCATGTTTACCTGAACAAATCATTTGATTACATGCAGTTTTCTTGTCGATGAATACTCTCCTGACTCCAATACATAGAAAAACACGCCATTTTCAAGAGTTGAAACATCCAAAGAAACAATATGCTCACCCTTTGAAATCGGGGTATTTGCACTTGAAATCACTTTGAGAAAGCGACCTTCTGAAGAGTATAATGACAGTGTATAGGAAGCTTCTCCAGGTAATGTAAAGCGAATATCTGCCGTATTATTTGCCGGATTTGGTGAATGTGCCAGAAGATTAGGCATTTCAGCATCATATTTCAATGTATGAATGTCACATTTTGGTGAAATCACGCATTTGGCTGATTCCAAAAGCGGAATGATATCAACGAAAGGCAGAGAATCGGTAGTAACAATTATCGGTTCAAGATAGAGATCAGAATTGGCAGAATCAGGTACTGCAATCGTGAAGTGTACTTTGGCAATTTCGCCTTTCACAACTGAATCAAGTTTATTTGCTTTGATTGCAATTGCACCGGGTATTGGTTGAACGATGATTTTGGATGAATCAGATACTGTGATTGACTCAAATTTCAATGCATGAGGATTATATCGTAATTGTAATGTGAATGATACTGATTGCAGATAATACTTTATTTGTCTGTAAACAGTTGCAAAATCCTCACCAATCAAAATAGGCAATGTTACTTTGTCACCAAGAATGCCAGTCACTGAATCAGTTATGCCAATCATGTCTCCCAAGGAGAATGGAACTTCAATATCAGGAGCATATCCTGTACCGGAAATCGTGCTTGTATCTTTCACTAAACATGGGAATGAGGAAATCGCGTCAATTGTCGATGTAATGGTATTCGAAGATCTTGGACAGAATCGAATCATGCATTGAATTGTATCATTAGGATATAATAATGAGTCCAATGGTGGATTTGAGGAAATGAATTGCACTCCTAAAGGCAAGCGCATGATTGAACTCAATTTAATGGGTATATCCCCATCGTTCAACAATGTCAAGTTGGTATCTACACAATCAAGAATGCGAACGCTATCATAATTGATGGTATTCAATGCCTTTAGAGATGATTGTTTGATCACCACTTGACCTGTATCCGGCTCAGCATATATGCGATAAAGAATCACTTTTTCAGTATCAAAATACACACTGTCAATAATGATAGGCAAAGAAGCTCTCTTCTGAGTTTTGGAAATAAACAAAGCCGTGAATATTGGTGCGATGGAATCAACCTTACAGAAATTCTTGACCTTGAACAGTGTTCCTTTTGTATAGGACTTGATTGATGTTGAAGGTGGATATTTAGCATCACAATTCTTGTTCAGATAGGAAGATTCAATGCCAAGGCACGCAATTTGATTTGTGTCATATTCCAATCCACAATGTATGTCAATGAGTTCAGCGGGTATGTCTCTTGATGCATATACGGGAATGCGTACGGTATCACATTGAGTGCCGGGAAAAGTATCGCGCAATATGCGTGCATTGTCAAATGTCAGTGACATACCAAATGGATTTGCTTGGCCGAGCCCTGTTACCAATATGGTTGTGTCCATATCTCTGCAAGGTTGACTGACATGCAATACAACTCTTGCTTGATACAATCTCGGAGCACGAGGTTTGAAATTAAGTCTGAATCTCAGAGTATCGCCGCTTCTCATGGTGACTTGTTCAAATGGGGTACCATCAAATTTCAATGCAGAAAAAACTCTTTCATCCGGTGTGAATGAAATCGAATCTATGACAATTGGAAATTGATCAGGGTTTTTGTCAAAAGAGGGAATAGTCACTCTTCCGAATTGTGGATTCAGCATCGTATCCACGGGTGTTGGTGGAAATGTGAGTGAAATTGGCTCGGGTTTATATGTCAATGCTCTTTTTCCGGCCAAGACTACTTTGAAATTATCACGTGACCATCCAGCTCCACGAGCTTTGATGCGGATTTGTGCCGCACAATTTATGAACTTATCCTCAGCAGGAGTTCTTGGACAAAAGAGTACTTTGACGGTATCAGTCATTTCTTTTGGAATCACAAATGGCAAAGTACCGGATGGTGAATATGTGGAAGTCCATGACCAAAACTGAGGCGTACCATTTGGTATTCCTGTACTGTCGATGATGAGTGAATCAACGGTCATTCCATGCACTATTGATTTATTCACCAAAGGTAATCTTCGTTCTATGCAATCGCATGGTTTTGTATATCCCCAATTCATGAGTGTTATTGGAACATCCAAAGGAACTATGATTCCTCTTCCTGTCAAAGTACCTTGTTCTGTTATCGGACAAGGGGATTCTGAGTATGCTTTCATGATTCCGGTATATGTCATTGTGGTATCAGGTTTGAATTTCACTTTTACCAGAATTGAATCTCGTGGATTCATGACAGTCGGAATGGATTTACTCAATGATATGATTGTGAATCCGGGGGGAAGAGTTAGTGAATCAAGTCGCACCGGCAAGAATGAGACATTCTCAACAAGTACTGTTTGTGATGTTGTATCGCTTACTTCAATTGTGCCAAATGTTGTGAGAGGCGTGATGAATAATTTGGGATTAGCTGATGTTCCATAGAGTGGAGCAGACCATTTCACTGTATTCGAAACATAATTCAAGAAGGCACGATCGGCTCTATCTTTTGTGATATCATTGGGGGCATATTTAAAAACAACTTGCAATGTTCCGGACTTTGGAATAACAGTGTCGAGTGAAAGCAAATTCAGTGGAGAAACAATTGAAAATTTGCCGGAGGGATCGATAAGTGAAAAGTTCTGCACTCTCTGATCGAATTGAGCGATGTTCAATATGTCGAGCGTGTCCAATTGTTCACCGCAACCCAATACATTTTCTGTTCGCATCATGATTGGATCAAACTTGAATGTTTCGAGTATGCCTCGGCCCTTTACCTGAATGCAATCGGTTGTGAAACATCGTGTTTCAAACAAACAGAGCTTGTCTACATATTGGGAGTCTTTCAGAGGCTTGAAATCTATTTGTACATTTTTTGTCTCACCCGGTGCAATACTGAAAGATCTACCTCCGGGGAAGAAGAATACTTCGCCCACTTCAAAATAGAATGAAATATTGAGTGGATCCACAGCCTCATTTTTGATTGATGCCACGATGCGTTTTTGTTGTCCTACAATGCAATCACCGGAATCAATGATACGAGCAGTCCATCGTACTTTTGCTTCATAGCCCGTACCGGATAAATACACTTTCTTCTCAAATGTGCAATTGATTCCACGAAGTGTGTATCGTATGATTGCGGAATCATTGTATTTACCTGATTTCTGTGGGAAAAACCTAAAATAATTCGCGGAATATCCTGTGTTTGGATTCAGAACAGGTTTGTTTCCGAGTTTTCTACCGGTGAATCCTTGAGGTACAATGATTGTGTCAATCGTTACTTGTCTCGAAGTCAGATTCTTCCATACCCACATGCTTGGATTCGAAAGTGTATTGATACATTCAACTCCCCAGCGAATCGAATCAACTCTTCTCGTTCCTGCCTCATTGGTGATTGTCAGGACTTCCCGTATCACGCCTCGCATTGGAACTGTAATGACACCGGGAGGACATCTGTCTGTGGAGGTGATTGTAAGTGTATCAATGAAATTGGTTGAAGTATCATTAGGATATACTTTGAATCGAACGGTCAAATCAATGCATTCACCCGGCTTTAAGCTATATGGTAAAGTAGGTGAAACAATGCTGAAACGATTCGGCAATTTGCTTGTGGCATTATTGATGGTGACATTTCTTGGGCTTTGCAAAGAGTCTGTATAGTTGCAAATCCTATATATGGTGTCTTTCCAAGGTTGTTGGGGACATCCAATATATAATGTGTCAAAATTGATCGGAGTTCTCGGATATTTTAACTCAGTGGATCGATTCAATCTGATTGGTACGACAATTTCTCTTCCACATGTATTTGTTGGTCTGATTTTAAGATCGGCGACTATTGGACCAACAACATTAGATTGAACAGTAACAGTGATATTCACCGGTTGCCCAGGTTGCAAAGTAGCCGATGTGGGAGAAATCGTAAATGCACCTTTATCTGTATTGTCCATGATGAAAGTAACACCGCTACCACAAACAGAAGTATCTGTTATTGTGAAAGTATAGGACTTTCTGAATTCACACTTGAGTTCATCAGTTATTGAAGCGGGGAATACCGTCACTTTCTGTTGCAAAGTTCTATCGGAAGCCACGCATTTGGCTCCACTCAGCATAGTGCCTGTGAGATTCTTTCCGGTAGCATCGCAAATATATACCACGCCATCTGCTTCATTGCAACGATAATAGAGTGATAGATTTGGTGTATTCCATGCTAAAGACTTGGACATATTGCAGTATATTTCTTGTGGAGTCAATACTTTGTTCCACAATCGAATCTCATCCATTTGTCCACGGAATGTTCTATTTGAAGAAGTATTGTCAGACAATCCATTGATACTACCAAACAGAAGCTTTAATCCTTGCTTTTCAGGTGGACGAAGATATCGAGCAGGATAACTTGGATTATTTTGAGGCCCTGCCACTAAAACGCTATTGACATAAATCGAAACTGAGTTTGTGTTCCCATCGAATACCGCGGCGATATGAGTCCATGTATTGAAATAGGAAGCAAATGGAACGGAAGTTTTTGTATTGTCATTTCCGCGCAACTTTGTTCCATCACCATTGACTTCAAATACGAGGTCATTACTTTGATTGATAAATAATTGCCATACATCATTATTGTCGAAACCGGGTCCCCATAAACCACCCAAAAATTGATTTGTATTTGATACTCTATTGACTTTCACCCACATTTCAACTGTCAATGCAGTTTGCTGCTTATTTGGAATCGAATAACCATTCACTTCAATGAAGTGTGCTCCTCTTCCGGAAGTTTCCGTCAATTGCACTGCTCTTCCAACACAGGAACGATCCTTGTCGCAAGCGGGTTGGGCAATAACATTAAAAGAGACAAAGCACAAAAGTGCAATGATGAACGGGGTAGTTAATATGTTCATGGTGCCGAGGCAAAAAGGGTAGAATACTGTTCTCTATTCGATATCACTTTGGAAATATGAAATCAATCTATCATCATGATCGGAAGATGCCTCACCGGTTTTTCTGCGTATTTCTTCTTGCAGAGTGTCTGCAAATACATGTGCCGCATTGTAACCATAGGTTTTGAGCAAATAATTGAGCGCAATTACTTCAGCAATCACAGTAACATTCTTTCCGGGGAAGATAGGAAGAATCACTCGAGATACAGGAACATTCAATAATGAATATGGTTCTTCATCCAGTCCTGTTCTCGTATAATTTCCGTCTTTATTCCATTCTTCCAATTCAACGACGATTTCCAATCTTTTCTGGAAGCGAATTGCTCGGATTCCGAACATCTTTTCGACATTGATTATGCCGAGTCCTCGGATTTCCATGAAATGTTTGACAAGAGAAGTACCGGTACCCATGAGGATGTTTTCACGCTTTTTGGTGAGCATGATCACATCATCAGCCACGAGTCGATGACCTCTTTCAATCAAATCCAAAGCAATTTCACTTTTTCCGATACCGCTTCTTCCATGTAATAAAACGCCTACACCATAAATATCAACGAATGAACCATGAACAACCGCTTGCTCGGCAAATTGATCATCCAAGAAATCTGATAATAATGCAATTGCTTTCGTTGTATCGAAGGGTGTTCTGAAAATGGCGATATTCTTTTCTTTGGCAATATCTAATAGCTCAGAGTCTATTTCATGATTATTTGTCACAATAATGCATGGAATTGCAAATTCAGCGAGTCTTGAGAATGATTGAATCCTTTCTTCACGACTCAATGAGTGCAAGTAGTAAATCTCTGTATTTCCAAAGACTTGCACTCTGTGATAAGTAAATAAGCCGACAAAGCCCGCCAGAGCCAATTGTGGTCTGTGCAGGCTTTTGTCGGTAATTGTATTATCCAATCCCACATCACCTGTCAATTGTGTCCATTGAATAGGTGCATTCAATAGCATTCTGACATGTATCATTTCTTTTGAAATGGGATTGAGATGTTCTAATAGACTCATGGAAATTCCAATTTACATTCTGCGATAATCAGATTGTTTTTCTTTTAATTTTCGTAATTGGGCAATCATTTTATCAGTTGCTGAATGAATTGCTTTGTCGAAGTCAATACCTATATCTTTTGCGCTTAGAACATGATGATTTACATGCACGATGAATTCCACTTCTTTATCATGTTCTTCGGACAAAATAACTTCAGTGCTGGTAACTTGTGGGTGAGCTTTTGCAAATTGATCGGCCTTCGTTTGAAGAGTTTCTTGCAATTCCGGCCAGGCCTTGAAATGTCGGGCTGTGATTGTGAATATCATGATAAACTCCTTGTGAATGGTGATTATAATATACGCTTACCCATACATGATGCAACGATATCTGTTGCGAATACTGCGCTTGCATTCATATCATCAAGAATTGGATTGACTTCGCTCACTTCAAAGGAAGAAACGAGTCCGCTTTCAGCTGCCATTTCCATAAGCAAGTGAGCCTCACGATAAGACAGCCCACCCGGAACGGGAGTACCCACTCCTTTTGCTACACTTGGATCCACACTATCGAGATCAAAACTGATATGTAGATGATCTACTGTCGATCTCATTCTTTCGAGAGTTCGCATGACGATATCATACATTCCATTTTTATCAATGGAAACCATCGTATGAGTTGTAACCCCGACTTCTCGAATAAAATCTCTTTCTCCTGGATCAATGGATCGAGCACCAATGATAACAAGATGTTCAGGTTTGATTTTTTGTCCGGTATAATGCAAATCCACAAGCTCCTTTGCACCATATCCCATAGAAACCGCAAGGGGCATTCCATGGATATTTCCGGAAGGAGTGGTTTCGGGAGTATTCATGTCTGCATGTGCATCAATCCATAATACACCAAGAGTTTTGCCATGTTTTTTGCAATGACCCGAAATTCCGGCTATTGTACCAATTCCCATGGCATGATCCCCACCTATAATAAGAGGGAAACCATTATTGTCCAATACAGATTCAACTTTTTGAGCCAATAATTCATTTGCTTGTTTGATTGCCGGAAGGAATTTCAACTTATCACTGTAAATCTCGCAAGTCTCTTGATTTGCAACGGGAATATCCCCTTCATCTATTACACTGTACCCCAATGATTGTATCTTTTCCGTTAGACCTGCAATGCGCAGAGCTGATGGCCCCATGTCAACGCCTCTTCTGCCGGAGCCAAGATCCATTGGAAAGCCAATGATATGTACCGTTTTATCCATGATAACAACATTTATACTTAATAATGTGGTGACAATTAATGCATCGGGAATTTACGGTAAAAGGCTGAACCCTCAAAACCAAAGAAAAAACCTTTCAACTTTCAGTATTTTCCATGATGATATTGGCTAAAAAACACTAATTTTGTAATCCTAATGCCCGGGTGGCGAAATGGCAGACGCACAAGACTTAAAATCTTGGGTATGGTAACGTACGTGCGGGTTCGAGTCCCGCCCCGGGCACTCAGAGAGGAAGGAATATACTGCTGAACGAAATCCCTCCTGGTGATGTTTAACCATCATCGGTGAATGTATTTTCACCTCTGATTTGATTAAACTATCAGTTGAGTGCTCCATGCTAACTCCCAATAGTGCATATATTGATGATTTGTATGCCGATTTTCTTCATGATCCAAATTCCGTTGGCGAAGAATGGCGAGCCTATTTCCAAGCAAGAAAAGATGCAACAATACAATCGATGGGGAAGGAGGATTTCTCCTCTCATGAAGACATGATTGAAGTCATGTCAGAACCAATTCCCATCAAACATGAATCAAAAAAAGAAGTGATTCAAAACAATACTCCCAAAGAAACCTCAATTCACCTTTCTTCTTCAGATATTCCTGAAAAACTTTCAAGCATAGGAATGCGCATTGCGGCAAATATGTCGCAATCTCTGAATGTACCCACTGCGACATCTTTTCGTGTTATTCCTGTGAAGGCATTGGAAGAGAATCGTAGATTGATCAATAGACATTTGGATAGAAATAAAAAGAAGAAAGTTTCCTATACGCATATTCTTGCATGGGCTTTGGTTAAAGCACTTGTGAAGTATCCGCATATGAATGATACTTTTTCCGTGATTGATGGTGTTCCTCACAGAATCAAAAGAGCAGCCATAAACATTGGACTTGCAGTAGATGTCACTCGCAAAGATGGCATGCGCATGTTGGTGGTTCCCAGCATCAAGAATGCACAACAAATGACATTCACGGATTTTTGCACCGAATATGATGGATTAATCTCAAAAGCAAGAAACAATAAACTTACTGTTGATGACTTATCCGGTGCTTCCATTTCATTGACGAATCCCGGTACTATCGGTACTGTGTCTTCGGTTCCAAGACTAATGGAAGGTCAAGGACTCATCATTGCCACCGGATCAATTGATTATCCGGCGGAGTTTCAGGCAGTGATGCCGGATGTTCTTTCAACACTTGCAATTAGCAAAGTATTGACTGTCACAAGCACATATGATCATCGCATCATTCAAGGTGCAGAATCCGGAGAATTCTTGGCATATGTTCATAAATTGGTTCTTGGCGAAGAACATTTTTATGATCAGATCTTTGCCAATCTACATATTCCATTTGAGCCGGTGCGTTGGCAGAAAGACAATCGCATCAATCCATTCATGTCACAAGATGAAATCGAATCACTCGACAAAGAATCTCGTGTTGCTCAGCTCATCAATGCATATAGGGTGCGTGGACATTTCCTTGCAGATGTTAACCCGCTTGGTTTACAAGCCTATTATTATCCTGAATTGGATCCGGCGGCTTATGGTTTCACTATATGGGATTTGGATCGTGAGTTTGACACTGGTGGAATCGGTGGAATAAATCGCGCGACGCTTCGTGACATTATTGATTTTCTCCATGATACCTATTGCGGTAAACTGGGAATTGAATATATGCATGTTCAAGATCCTGTGAAAGAACGCTTTATTCAGAAATGGGTGGAGCCCACACGCTTCTCTTATCAATTCTCAAAAGAACAGCGCCTGCATATTTATAAGCATCTTACAAAAGCCGAACAATTCGAACAATATTTACATACAAAGTATCTTGGCTCGAAGCGCTTTTCACTTGAAGGTGGTGAAACAACAATCACATTCCTCGAAAAGACTTTGGAATTATCGTCCAAAGACTCAATAAAAGGTGTTGTGATTGGCATGGCCCATCGTGGTCGCTTAAATGTGCTTGCAAATATTTTGAATAAACCATACGATAAGATCTTCGATGAATTTGAAGGCAATTATGACCCTAATTCATTTGAAGGTTCAGGTGATGTGAAATATCATCTAGGTGCAACAGGATTATATACTTCCAGAACCGGCGAACAGGTAAGCGTCATGCTGGCTCCGAATCCAAGTCACTTGGAAGCAGTGAATCCTGTAGTTGAAGGTATTGCAAGAGCATTGGATGATTTGATCGGAGATACAGACTGTGATTCTCATCTACCCATTCTCGTGCACGGAGACGCCGCATTTGCCGGTCAAGGCGTAGTACCTGAAACATTGAATTTATCCCGCCTTGCAGGTTATAAAACGGGTGGGACAATTCATGTGATTATCAATAATCAAATTGGCTTCACAACATCACCCGATGATGGAAGATCCACTCCATATGCTAGTGATATTGCTAAGATGCTTCAAGTTCCAATCATTCATGTGAATGGAGATGATCCTGAGGCAGTACGCATTGCAGCCATGTTTGCATTTGAATATCGACAAAAGTTCAATGATGATGTCATTGTTGACTTATTCTGTTATCGCAAATATGGTCACAATGAAACTGATGAACCGAGTTACACTCAGCCTCTTCTCTATAAAAAAATCAAAGCGCAAGTTCCTGTTCGTGTGAGATATGCACAATCACTCAAGGCAGGTGGTGTATTTACTGAAGAAGAATTGAATACAATCATTGGTGAAGTGAAGGAAGAATTGAATTCAGCATTCTCAGCTAGAAATTCAGTTAATTCAAAAGTGCATAATCCTTATGCAGGAGCTGATGTGTTTGCAACCGTGAACACAAAAGTTGAACCACATATCTTACACGCAATAGCAAAGTCAATTTCAACTGTTCCTCAAGGATTCACTGCGAATCCCAAAGTCATAGATTTACTCAATAAGCGTTCGCATATGCTTGAATCCGAGCAACCTGCCCTCGATTGGGCTATGTGTGAAGCTCTTGCATTTGGTTCGCTTCTATTGGAAGGACATGATATTCGCATGAGTGGTCAAGATTGCGGTCGCGGAACATTCAGTCATCGACATGCAATATTGAGGGATTTTCAAACAGAAGAAGAATTGATTCTACTCAATTCTTTGTCTAATGATCAAGGAAAACTTCGAATCTTCAATAGTCCACTTTCAGAAGTTGCCGTTCTTGGATTTGAATTCGGTTATTCCACCATACTTGTGAATGGTCTTACTTTGTGGGAAGCACAATTCGGTGATTTTGTCAATGGAGCACAAGCGGTTATCGATCAATTCATCAGTAGTTCCGAAGCAAAATGGGGTCAGCATTCAAATCTTACATTGCTTTTGCCTCATGGTTATGAAGGACAAGGCCCTGAGCATTCCAGCGCTAGATTGGAACGCTTTCTTCAGCTTTGTGCAGAGAATAATATGATTGTGTGCAACTTTACCACACCTGCTCAGTATTTCCATGCATTACGCAGACAAGTCAAGGCTCCATATCGCAAGCCAATGATTGTGATGTCACCCAAAGAGATATTGCGTAAGCCTATTTCTGTATTGAACGATTTGCTTGTTTCTTCATTCAGTGAAATTTTGAATGATAATAATATTGCAAATCCCAATTCTGTTGAAAAGGTTTTGATCTGCACAGGTAAAGTGTATTATGACTTAATGAATGAAAGAGCAAAGCTTCATAAGGAGCAATCGGTTGCCATCATCAGAGTTGAGCAATTGTATCCATTCAAAGATGATGTCGCTCGAGATATTCTTGCCACTTATTCAAATGCAAAGAGTATTGTTTGGGTACAGGAAGAACCAAAGAATCAAGGCTCATGGTTCTTCATAGCACCGAGACTCATGGAAGTACTTGGTAATGGTCAATCTTTGTCTTATGCGGGTAGACCTGAAGCTGCGAGTCCGGCAACAGGTTTTGGTAAGAAACATGAATATGAAAAACAGCAATTCTTGGCAATTGCTTTTCAATAAAGTTGAATCATCGATATGCGGGTAATGTCCGCTTGATTAATTGAAGGTCTCGCAATTGCGAGGCCTTCGCTGCAAAACGGATGATGAAACCTTGATTGAATCCGGTAGGATACCAGTTGGCTGATAATTCCCAGCAATCCAAATCTTTAATCAATGAGATGCTTGGGGCAACGAGCATGGAATTTATGAAATCATAACTGAATGAAGATTTGACATTCCATGTCGATGTCAATCGAATGTCAATATCCGCGCGAGCATCGAATCTTCTCGAAATCATTCCTCTGATTGGTTCACCATAATAATAAGTGACACTGGTTGAAACAGACCATGGGAAATGTAAGGGGCGTCCTCCAATACCTCGTTCTCCGAAATAATCTACATCATCTCTATCCGCAATTGTTCTCACTGCAAATCTATCAGAAGCAGGACCCCATAATTCTTGATTAGTTGAATCATTCTGGCCATCTCCCATTGATAAAGATCCGGATGCAAATTGTGTTGAAATATTGATGGAAGCATTTGTTAATCTTGCGAGTCCTTTCCCATTCTCTATGAGTAAAGAATTGATAGGAATCATTGCACCGAATTGATTTACCGCTTCATCATAGAGTGTGAATCCTGCATTTCCATTCAAATTGAACATGCCTATGGAAGGTGTTCTGAATGCCATTGTTATTGCACTCCAGCGCATGGAATCAAGCGATACTGCATATGAACCTGAAATATCCAATTGCAAGAGATCGATATTCTTGTCTGCAGAATCATTTTGAATGACTTTTGCCTCAAAACGATTACTTAATGCATAGTTGATGAATGTGGAACCTTTCGTGCCAGATCTTCCGCCATCATTTTCGAATCGTGAATATTCTATGTCGCGATTTTGTCTGAAATCTCTATATATCTTGATATTCTCAGAATTTTGCGAAGAGTATTCAGGCACATAGGACAATGCAATTGTCGGTGAGAATGTATGACGCAATGCGTTTAATCCGAATATGCGAGGTTTTATGAGTCCGAACAGGCGAGTGCCAATACCGATTGAAGCTTGGAATTGTGTTTCTCGAAGTGGAGTAAAACTTGTTTCGGTTGTTTCGATTATTGTGGAATCATTTGGATTCATTGATCTTGTCAATGTCCTGAAATACCAATTTTCAGAATAGGAAATACTTGGTGTGATTGAAAAATATCCAAGTTTTGGAGAAATGCTGATAGAAGGATTATGTCGAATGACGCTTGAGTTCTTTTCATTGAATACGGTATCTCTCACAAGTGGATTCTGGGGATCTGCAGAGAGAATTGATCTCACGGAATTATGTGAGAATGCTCCACGCACGAAATAAGAAACACCGATATCACTCATCCAAGAATTACTTGAAACTCTTCCTTTTAATGGGAAGAATGTTGGAACATTATAGGTGACATTTGGATTGACAGAATATTCTTTCGTTACGATATTTTGCGTGGAAGCAATGTCGATTCCCAATGTTGTGCCATTTTCAAATGAGGATGAGTATCCTGCATTTGAGAATAGTGACTGCGTGAGTCTTTCATTCAAATTGCTTGCATAGCGATTGATATACGATGAAGTGGCAACATTGAATGATGCTGTTATGCGAGATTGTGGATTGATGGTTTGTTGATGCGAACCGTTAATCCTCCAACTATTGCCATAATCAGATTGTGCATCAGACCTTCTTCTTCCATATTCAATGGAGATATTTCCATTGACACGATTCTGAATTGCATATCGCCAAACATTGCGGAACAGATATCCGGTTTTACTGAATATATCTGCCGTGAATTGAGCATCCACATAATCATTGATAGCCCAAAAATATCCGAGATTTTGTGCAACAATGCCATCAACAGTAGATACATAGGGAATATTGAAAAGTAAACCTGAAGTTCTGCCACTTTTATTCGGAACATAAACACCAATGGGAAGTGTGATGATTGGAACATCTTCGACTACAAATGAGATATTGTCGAGAAACACTCTATCATCAGTGACCACTTTCATTTTCGATGCACCAAAGTAGAAATGTGGATGAGGTTGCGTACAAGTTGTATAACAACCATTTTCTATAAAGAGGGTATTGTCAGAACTTTTCTTGACTTTAGAACCATAATAAAATCCACCTTCATCGGCCTTACTCTCTCCGTAGGTAATTGTACCTTTTTTGGTTTCAAGATTAAAGAGGATTGTTTCTCCTGAGAATTCTTCGCCATTGTCTTCAAATCGAGGATATCCAATCTTGAGTCCAATTGAATCTTTTTTTCCTTGAGCTTTGACCATGGACTCATTGAAATCGATTTCTATGGACTCTGCATTGAGCTTTTGTTTTTTGATTGAGATCTCAGCATCACCCTTTAGAAGCATTGTTCTCTTTTTAAGTGAAAAAACAGTGCTGTCACGGGAGGTATATGTCACGGTTGAATCAAGGCCGGATCTATTGGTTTTGATTTGTATATCACTTGAATCCTTGGATGTTTGCGCATGCAAGGGTAACTCAAGCATCAAACAGATGAAGAGAAATGATGAAATTACAAAGACTGAACGATGGAAAAGATTCATCATGAATGCATCATTCCATGCGTAAAGGTGTGATGGAAGAGGGAAGTTGAAAACGCAATGAAGGCAATAAGCCATTGAGCGTGATTTTTTCAGCTGAAACAGTCATCTGCAAGCCACGAATGGGTGCACTTAAGGTTACTGTTGAAGGCATGGCAATTCCGTCTATCAGAGTATATCCATCATATATCATAGCCAATTCAATCGTTCCATCCTGATTTTTCCTTTGATATTCTTTGATGATACCATTTTCTTTGGAGCATAGGATGAATTCCATTGTCTTTCCGGAGATAGATCTCTTATACAATAATTTAGTGGAATCTTTGAAGGTGTCAACCAAGGTGAAAGTCAAGGGGTCTCCGGGTGGCTCTGCTCTCAGTAGAGAGGCATAATCATCAAATGATAAAGGCATGAAAGTGACTTCGGACAATTGTTCCTGACTTGGAATTCCTTCGATAGCTCTACCTTGCAACATGTCATGAAACAAGAAATACTGTTTATCGGCGAATAATCTTGCAACGCTGATTCCAAAAGGCCCGGAAATCTCCATTGATAAAGAATCTCTTCCTCCTATCTTCAGTATGCAGTCAGCAGAATTGGTCTCTCCTTGTATTGTGACTGAGAGTCCTGCCTCTAGTTCAACAGACTGTAATTTTTCTTTACGCAATAGTGCTTGATCACTCATAACCGATTCATAACCATTGGCATAAGTGATTGATAATAAAGATAGATGGAGTATCGCTATGAATAATGTTTTCCCCAAATTCTCGCGATGAGTATGACTTTTCATTATAAGTACTTGTAAATTCATGAATATATATTGAATGCACATCAAAATTCGTAGGTTTGACGTATTGATGGAACAATTCTTGATAGAAGTCTGTTTCAAGACTCATAAATCTTTTTTAGGAGCCAAGAAAATGGTCTATGTAACCAGGAAAATGCATTTTTCCGCAGCACATCGCTTGTTCAATCCAACCTTTTCACATGAAAAAAACGAACAAATATTTGACAAATGTAATAATCCTCTCGGTCATGGACACAATTATACATTGGAAGTTACAGTAAAAGGCATGCCTGATCCGGAAACTGGTTATGTAATTGACCTCAAAAAACTGCGTGATATCATTGAAGACAATGTTGTTGATAAAGTCGATCACAAGCATTTGAATTATGATGTCGATTTTCTTCAGGGCATCATTCCCACAGCAGAAAATCTGGCAATTCGATTTTGGAGCATTTTAGAGCCGAAGATTACGAGTGGCACATTGCATTCCATCAAATTATTCGAATCGGATCAAAACTTTGTGGAATACTTTGGTGAACCCGTCAGCATTCCGGTATACAATCATGAATCCGCATTAAACAGGGAGGTAATGTCATGAAAAAAAATGGTCAACAATCACCCCTCATGAAAGCAACTCGTGAAGCAATGGGCGATATAGCTGTATCGGACTCTTTGATACATGAATTTGTCAAAGATTTCTTTCCTAAGGTAAATGAACAAGGTGCCCAATTATTTGATGCAAATGGTAATCTTCCTGTCGCCAGAGAAGAAAGAGACATGATGATCGAGGAACTCACTGAGAAATTCGGTGATATTTTTAATATTCTTCGCATCGATCGCAATGATCCAAATAGCATGAATACACCTCATCGACTAGCCAAAATGTGGGTCAATGAATTATTCGCCGGTAGATTTGAAGCTGCTCCAAAAATCACTGTATTCCCCAATAGGAAACAAGTTGATGAATTGATCATCAGCAGGAATATCACGGTGATGTCTGTGTGCTCTCATCATTGGCAACCGATTTCAGGAACATGTGCGATTGGATATATTCCCGGTGATCATGTACTTGGTTTATCCAAGCTTTCACGCATTGTGGAATGGTTTTCAAGAAGAGGTCAGATACAGGAAGAATTGGGTGAGCAGATTGCAGATTTCATTGAAGACATCATCAAGCCCAAAGCCCTTGGCGTAGTGATAGAATCAAAGCATTATTGCATGATTGCAAGAGGTGTCAATGAATCAGAAGACAAGGCATCGATGGTCACATCAGTCATGCGAGGAAGTCTTCGTGATGAATTACCATTGCGAAATGAATTTCTCACATTGATCCGCTGATGAAACAGAGAAAGACCATATTCATTCCAGGAAATGAACTTGAGAAAGAATTTTGGTCTGAGGGTCTATTAGTGGCCGGCATAGATGAAGCGGGAAGAGGTTCACTTGCAGGACCCGTGGTATCGGCGGCTGTTATCTTCCCACAAAACACAGATAATGATCTGGGTTGTAGAGACTCCAAAGTTCTTTCCGAAGAAAAGAGAGAATTTCTCTTTGAAAAGATTTATCAGCAAGCAATTTGCATTGGAATAGGTATAATCGATCATGAACAAATTGATCGAGTCAATATTCGAATTGCCACAAGATTGGCAATGACCAAGGCTCTTGAAGACATCTATCGTTCCAATGTTCATGCTTTGATAGATGGCAATTATTTCGAGCATCCAACCATTCCATTCACTACAATCATCAAGGGTGATCATCATTGCTTCTCAATTGCAGCTGCATCCATCATTGCAAAGGTGACAAGGGATAGAATAATGAAGGAAATCGACTCAAAAGTCGGTTCACTTTATTATTTTGCGAAAAACAAAGGATATGGAACCGCAGAGCATCGAAAAGCAATACAGATCCATGGTCCTTCGGAATATCATCGCAACACATTCCTTGGAAAGATCATTCAGAATGAATAAGTATTTCTTCCAAAACATTCATGTCATAAGTCCACTCGAGAATATTGACATCACTTGCAATCTTCTCATTGATGAAACAGGGCATATATCCTATCCGGATGAATCATTCAAACCTTCGAATGATTGCATTGTCATTGATGCAATAGATATGATTGCAGCACCTGGATTCGTGGATATGCATGTTCATCTTCGCGAGCCCGGCCAAGAGTATAAAGAAACAATCGCCACAGGAACTGCTGCCGCAGCCAATGGAGGTTTTACCGATATTGTCTGCATGCCGAATACGCAGCCAGCCATTGACAGTAAAATCACACTTGAGTATATCAAGAATAAAGCTCACGGAAATATTGTGGATGTCCACATTTGTGCGGCAACCACGATTGGTCGTAATGGCGAGCAGCTCACTCCGATGATCGAGCTCATGGAATCCGGAGCCGTGATGTTTTCCGATGATGGTTCATGTGTTGAATCACCTGAAATGATGCGTAGAGCCTTCGAATATCTGGCTCCATTCGATGGTTTGCTGACGCAACATTGCGAAGAGCATTCCATGACAAAAGATTTTGTGATGCATGAAGGCAGTATTTCCGCAGAATTGGGTGTGAAAGGATATCCATCAATTGCAGAAGAGTTGATTGTCAATCGTGATATCCAATTGGCTTTATATTGTGGCAATCGTCGTTATCATGTGTCACATATGAGTACAAAAGGTAGTGTGCAATTGGTCCGTGAGGCAAAAGCCAGGGGACAAAGAGTGACATGTGAGGTAACGCCACATCATTTCATGTTTACACATGATGCAATCAAAGTGCACGGAACTCATGCCAAAATGAATCCACCGCTTCGTGAACAAACAGATGTTGATGCCATTCTACAAGGTTTGGCAGATGGTACGATTGATGCCATTGCGACCGATCATGCACCACATGCAGAACATGAAAAACATTGCGAGTTGGCATTGGCGGCAAATGGGATCATTGGATTGGAAACTTGTATTGGTTTGACCATCACTCATTTGGTAAAAACAGGAATTATAGACTTTTCTCGCATGATTGATATTCTGTCGATTGGTCCAAGAAATATCCTTCAAATGAATCAGCCAAGTTTGTTGGCAGGCGCAAAAGCTTGCTTGACCATATTCAATCCTGAAGAAAAATGGATACCTGTTCCTGAGAAAAGTCATTCCAAATCCCAGAATAGTCCGTTTTTTGGAATTGAATTGACAGGAAAACCACGATATACGGTCAATAATGGTCAGGTTTTCGAATCAATACTCTAACTACTTGTAATTGTTATGGTTGCATTAGGCAATCTGATATATGGCAGAACATTTACGAAATTCACCATACATGAAAGTTAAAAAGAATATAATTTCTTTTTGGTGAATACTGACATACCATGTATTTTCGTGCCGTCTTAGTGTATGCAGCGTCGCTATAGATAAACTGAATACAATTTTACAGATCTATTATGAAGAAATTGTTTCTCCCTTTCTTGTTCATCATTGCTCTTCCACTCACTTCACTACTTTCGGGTTGTAATGTGAAGGGCTTTTTTACCAGCTATGATGATGATCCTATTTATGAATCTCCTGTTACCGAAGCTACATCTGGTGGCGATGCTGGTGGTTCTTCTGCGGATGCCTCGCCCGGTGCAAAAACATTCAAAGAAGTTTGCTCTTCCTGTCACCAAACAAAAGGGCAAGGTGTTCCGGGTACATATCCACCGCTGGCGGGTTCAGCATTGGCACAGAATGCAGATGCTACCAAACCTATTCGCATTGTTCTTCATGGCTTTCAAGGAGCCATTGAGAGAAATGGGAAAACCTACAATGGTGTAATGGCTGCATGGTCACAACTCTCTGATCAAGAAATTGCCGATGTATTGACTCATGTTCGTTCTAGTTGGGGAAACTCTGCCGGAGCGGTCACTGTTGACGAAGTGAAAGCAGTTCGTGATCAAACAGCCGGCAAAGTCGGAGCCTATACAGAAGCAGAATTAAACTGATAACAATTATTACTCAACCGTATCTTCGGGCATATAACAATGAGTTTTGATTTTTCTAAAGCGATGGAGTGGGCATATAAAGACATGCTCACATTTTTCCCGGAAAATGTCAGCACATTTGGTGGCGAGCTTGACAGCTTATTTGCCATGATTTACTATGCCTCAGTTGCAATTTTCTTCATTACCTATGCGATTTTGATAGCATTTATCATCATGTACAGGCATCAAGAGGGAAGAAAGGCATATTATTATCACGGCAATAATCTCATGGAATTCACATGGACATTATTGCCTACTTTTCTTTTTGCAGGTATCGGTCTTTGGAGCGATGATGCATGGACAAAATCAAAGTATGCATATCGTGTTCCCAATCCTGACGTAACTATTGATGTTTTGGGATATCAATCAGGTTTCGGATGGCAATTCCGTTATCCCGGTCCGGATGGTGTTTTTGGTAATAAAGTACGCAATCAAATCAGTAGTGCCAATCCATTTGGAATTGATTCTAATGATGTGCACGGAAAAGACGATTTGGTGATCATAAGTCCTGGTGGTGCAAGACCAGTTGAAGTACATTTACCAATCAACAAGAATGTATTGGTAAACTTATCATCCAATGATGTTTTGCACAGTTTCTTTCTCCCTAATTTCAGGGTAAAGCAAGATGCAGTGCCTGGTCAGTGGATAAAAGTTTGGTTTAATGGCACCAAAGCAGGCAGATATGAAATAGCATGTGCCGAGCTTTGCGGTTCAGGTCATTATAATATGCGTGGATTGTTGATAATGGATTCACAGCAAGATTATGATGCATGGTTAGATCAGCAGTATAAGCTCGTAAAGCCAGAATTGTCAGCACCTGTATCAGATTCAACCGCAGTTGCTGCTGTGGCTTCTGATTCCACTACAACAAAAAATTAATTAACGATAAACATTGGTGGTACATATGCAATCGGCAACAGCTCATGCACATGAAACGCACGGACATGATTCGCATGGTGATCATGCACATCACCATGATGTCTCATTCATCAGAAAATATGTCTTCTCAACCGACCATAAGGTCATTGCGAAGCAGTTCATGCTTGCATCATTGTTCTTCCTTTTTGTAGGCGGACTTTTTGCATTGCTTATTCGCTGGCAATTAGCATTTCCGGGTGAGGCAATTCCATTGATTGGAAATATATTGCCTGATACATGGGTATCCGATGGTGCAGTGACGGCGAACTTTTACACTCAGCTCTTGACCTTACACGGCACGGTAATGATTTTCTATGTTATCATTCCGTTGGCAGTTGGTATGTTCGGTAATTTCTGTATCCCTCTCATGATCGGTACCGATGATATGGCATTGCCTAGATTGAATATGTATTCATTCTGGCTTGTTCCTCCAGCAGGTTTGATCATGTTGACAGGTTTCTTCTTTGACTCCGGAGCAGCAGCTGCAGGCTGGACAGGATATCCACCTCTTGGTCCCTCCAGTGGAGCAGGTCAAACCACATGGCTTATTTCTTTGTTCTTGATTGGTTTTTCATCAATCATGGGTGCCACAAATTATATGGCAACGATTCTGAACAAGAGAGCCAAGGGTTTACAAATGTTCCAGATGCCCCTTACAGTTTGGGCATTGTTCATAACAGCAATCTTGATTACACTTGGAACACCTGTATTGGCAGCTGCAATTTCAATGCAATTGGCTGATCAATATTTGCATACATCATTCTTCATGCCAGACAATTTATTGGTAGGTGCACCTGACAATTCATTGCTTACCGGTGCATTTGTACAAAAAGGAAATGAATTACTTGAGCATAAACAATTGCTTGGTGGTGGTGGACAACCAATTTTGTGGCAACATCTCTTTTGGTTCTATTCTCATCCTGCTGTGTATATTATGATTCTACCGGGAATGGGAATTGTTTCTGATGTCTTGGCAACATTTGCACGCAAGCCTCTTTATGGCTATAAAGCAATGATTTTTGCGATCATGGCCATTGCATTCCTTGGATTTATCGTTTGGGGACATCATATGTTCCAATCCGGAATGAATCCACTGCTTGGAACAACATTCATGTTGTCTACAATCGTTATTGCTGTTCCATCTGCAATCAAGATTTTCAATTGGCTTGGTACCATTTGGAGAGGAAATATACGATTCACCGCAGCTAATTTGAATGCACTCGCATTTATTGCTACATTTATCATTGGTGGTTTGAGCGGTGTATTTATGGCATCAGCTCCTGTTGATATTTACATTCATGATACATACTTCATTGTAGCACACATTCACTATGTACTATTTGGTGGTGCATTGTTTGCAATTTTCTCAGGTATCTATTATTGGTTCCCAAAGATGTATGGAAAAATGCTCAATGAAAGTTTGGGTCGCAAGCATTTCTATTGGTCATTTATCTTCTTTAATCTAACATTCTACCCAATGCATCTTTTGGGTGTTGGTGGACACATGAGAAGAATTTACAATCCTTATATCTATGAGTTTTTGCAACAATATCAGCCAATGAATCAATTCATTACGATAGCTGCAATCATTCTCGGATTTTCACAGTTCATTCTAATCTTCAATATTCTTTGGTCACTTAAGTACGGTAAAAAGGCACCAAGAAATCCATGGCAAGCAAATTCACTTGAATGGGCTGCTCCGGCACATCCCGGACATGGAAACTTTGATACTGATATTCGTGTCTATCGTGGGCCTTATGAATTTTCTCATCCTGATAGAGAAACAGATTTCTATCCACAGTGGGAAGAACCCCAAGGTGATGAGAAAACAGTTCATGAAACCAAAGAGCATTCACATTCAGCATAAGATTGGAATGACCTGATAACTGTTCACCATTTTGCGGTATCACCGTGTCATCACAAGATACAGATCATCAGGTAAGTAAGATACAAGCGTACATTGAATTAACGAAACCTGGAATAACTCGCATGATTGTCTTAACGGCAGCGGCGGGATATTACCTGGCAATCGACATGCATTTTGAAGAATTCTTTTCTTCAGGATTTTTGATTGTGAATTTTTTGCTAGCCATGACAGGAACGATGTTAACTTCAGCGGGAAGTTGCGTGCTTAATAATGTCATGGAAGTAGAATATGACAAGTCAATGAAGCGTACTGCCAAAAGGGCATTGCCTTCTGGACTTGTCACGCAAAAATCTGCTTTGCTCTATGGATTGGTTTTATCTTTTATTGGAGCAACAATTTTATTCATGTGGATCAATGCATTGACTGCAATTCTTTCAGTCATTACTATTGTATCATATGTGTTGTTGTATACACCATTGAAGAGAAAAACCAAGCTTTCGCTTTATGCAGGAACATTACCCGGTGCATTGCCTGCACTTGGAGGTTGGACTGCATATACAAATACAATTGATCTTCCGGGATTATTGTTATTTGCAGTTTTACTGTTCTGGCAGATACCACACTTTCTTGCATTGGCTTGGATTTATAGAGTTGACTATGAACAAGCCGGTTTTAAAATGCATACTGAAGGTGGAGAAGGCACAGCAAAGTCAATTGCTCTATTATCAATTGTTTATGCAATGTTTGGTTCGATTGCGGCATTACTCCTATGGGAATATGCTTCATTAGGTTTCGTTTATGGTATAGGAGTGATTCTACTTTCACTGTTTTTCAACTATGCATGTTTTGCTTTTCTAAAGCATAGAGATGGAAAAAGCGCAAAGTTGCAATTATATGCTTCCTATGCCTATTTGTCGGGAATATTTTTGTTGGTGTTTGTCAATAAACAACTGTAAACACAATGTCATCTGGATTATCCTTAGCCCATGAACCGGTAACGAAAGTAGCCCATGGTAAACTTGCCATGTGGATCTTTCTTGCTTCAGAAATCATGTTTTTCACCGGTTTTTTCGGTGCATTCATTGTTCTGAGAAATTCCAATTTGGAACTCTTTTCGCATTCGGCTGCGGAATTAACTAAAGGGCTTGCACTGCTCAATACATTTATTCTCATCGGTTCATCTTTGACAATGGCATTGTCAATTCTGAATTTGGAGAAGGGAAATATGGGGAAATTCAAGTTGTTTCTTGGATTGACTATACTTTGTGGTTTTGGATTTCTTATTGTTAAAACAATAGAGTATTCAACCAAGTTTAGTCATCATATCTTTCCTTGGACAAATGTGTTTTTCTCATTCTATTTCTTGATGACAGGTTTTCATGCGATTCACGTGATCGCCGGTATGATACCAATGACTTTCATGTTCATCAAAGCATTTACCAAGAAAGGGTATAATCATCCTGTAAAAGTTGAAACACTGGGCTTATACTGGCACTTTGTTGATCTTGTATGGATTTTCCTTTTCCCTGTACTCTATCTTATTTTCCCGGCGCATTAAGGAGCCTGAACTATGAGTGGACATCATCCAGATTCTAAAACAATGTTTGATTCATATATCAAAGTTGCAAGCGCATTGTTTGTTTTGACAGTACTTACTTGGGTTGCGGCTCTCGATTGGGTACCAAAGAGTTGGGGCGAGGCCGGTAATACATTGCATATTGCTATTGGTCTTTTGATAGCCATTGTCAAAGCTTTCATGGTATTCTATGTATTCATGCATTTGCAATTTGACAATAAGTTTATCAGAGCATTTGTATTTGTTCCCATATTCTTGTTTTTTGTTCTAACATTTGCTCTAAATGTTTTAGGACCTTGATATGTTCAAGAATAATTCGAAGTCATTATTGGTGGCTTTGATTATGATATCGTTCTTTCTCAATGCATGTGTTGATTCCCAGGAACAGCCAAAAGATACACAGTTGATTCTTTCCAAACTTCGTGTATACGGTATTACACCTGATTTTTCAGGAATTACCGATACACAAACTGAATTGAATTCCAAGGATTTACATGGAAAAGTGTGGCTTATAAGTTTCTTTTTTGCTTCATGTGGTGATATCTGTCCCAAAATGAATGCAGTAAAAAGAAAAATTGTAGCTAATCATACTAGTGACTCCTTGCGTTTTTTGTCTGTAACAGTTGATCCGGATACCGATACACCGGAGTTTTTGAACAAGCATCGAAGAGAAATGAAGTACTCTGACAATCGATGGTTATTTCTTCGAATGAAGAATGATTCAATACACCAACATTTCATGAATGGATTATTGGTAGGTTATTCCGAGAATCCGGAAAACCATTCGGCAAGAATCATACTCATTGATTCAAAATCTCAAATCCGAGGATACTTCGATGCCTTGGATACAAAGCATGTAGATTCTTTGGAATCCATATTGCGGAAATTGCAATGAAACATAGAATATTTCTCATATTGTTCCTTTGCTTAACAATTATACAACAAGCTATTGCTTGTCCTAATTGTAAAGATGCATATACACCGGGTAGTGCAGGTGCAAGTGTTGGTGAAAGTTATTCTTGGAGCGTTCTTTTCATGCTCGTCATGCCGATTGCAACAATTGCCTTGATTTCCATGCGCATTGTGTATTCGGCCAAAAAAAATCGAAATAATGATTTGTGAATATATCTCTCTTTGTGAGTTTTTTCAATGTTCAACAAAGCTACTGACAAGAAAATCAAAGGCATAGCACTTGGAGTGCTTGGCACCGTCCTCACGCTTGCTTTGATTCTAATTTTTGGACAGAATAATAAAGTGACTGATGTCGGTTATCGTCCTGTTCAACCAATTCCATTTTCACATAAGTTGCATGCTAGTGAAGACAATATTTCACACAATGGCGTTCAGATGAAAGGATTGGGTATTAAGTGTATGTATTGTCATGCACAAGCTGAGATTTCAGCACATTCTCCTGTTCCTACAACCAGCACTTGTATGAATTGCCATGTTCTTCCGATGCAATTGGAAAATGAGCGTGGTAATCCGGGTCCATTGGAACTCATTCGTACTGCATATGAGAAGAATCAGCCAATTGAGTGGGTGAGAATTCATAAAGTACCTGATTATGTACATTTCAATCACAGCCGACATATTCGTGCTCAGATTGACTGTAAATCATGTCATGGTCCGGTTGAGACAATGGGTGTGGTTTCTCAATTCAAACCTCTTTCAATGGGTTGGTGTTTGGATTGCCACAGAAATCCTGAGCAATTCATTGTTCCTGCCCGTCCTATATCCGGAATCTATAGCTACGATTATCAGAACAGATCTTCCATTGACAAGTTTATTGGTGTGAAGGCTAATTCTTATGATCCAAATGCCAAAGCTACATTGACAGAGATGAAAAACATTGTAAGTCCTCATTATGGAATGGTAGAGACAGCAAAACTTCCAAAGCCTGAGGTTGCAGGAATGCTTGTTCCGAAACATGCTCAATATGGACCTGAGAATTGTTCCTCATGTCACCATTGATAAATTAAGTACTAAACAATCAATAATAGAAGCAATTAGCAATGTCAAACCGAGACGATTCACAGTACTTTCGCCATTATGGTGAAATCGACAATCCAACAGTAGATATGAATGGTCAGGAATTTAATGGTGATTCAGGGTCAACATTGTTCGATACCGGAGTTAATCGCCGTACATTCATGACAGTACTCTCGGCATCTATGGCCATGGCTGCGGCAAGTTGTCGCAGACCTGAACATAAACTTGTCGCATCAACAACTCCTACTGAATATCAGATCCCCGGTTTACCGAATTATTATACTTCGGTGTATCAGCACAAGAATGCGGCAATTGGCCTTGTCATTAAAGCCCGTGAAGGAAGACCTATCAAAGTTGATGGTAATCCCAAACATTCCGCATCTCTTGGGAAAAGTTCTGCTTTCATGCAAGGAACATTGCTTTCATTATATGATCCAGATCGTATTCGTCGCCCAAGAGTCAATGGTGGTGACTCGAGTATAAATAATGCAGCAAATACGATTGCACAAGCAATTCAAAAAACTGTGTCAGCAGGGAAGAAA
>Ga0315906_10000399_pt1 | contig 69405 bp, 68 predicted proteins | sample LakEriMetagenome_4_FD_203526 | JGI IMG/M metagenome (GOLD analysis project Ga0315906, IMG submission 203526) | Freshwater fungal communities from buoy surface, Lake Erie, Ohio, United States - Buoy 2 MA122 | ecosystem: Environmental > Aquatic > Freshwater > Lake > Lake biofilm | place: USA... | reverse complement strand
AAAAAACAAAAGAGGAGAGATCGGTCTGACCTATATCTACGGAATTGGCCCTTCTACTGCCCGTTACATTCTTCAGAAGGCCGGTATCAATTTTGATAAGAAAGTAAATGCCTGGAACGATGATGAGCTGAATGCCATCCGTAATATCATTACGAATGAGTTTAAAGTGGAAGGACAGCTGCGCAGTGAGGTTCAGATGAGCATCAAGCGTTTGCTGGATATCGCTTGTTACAGAGGACTTCGTCATCGTAAAGGTCTACCGGTGCGCGGACAACGTACGAAAACAAATAGTCGTACACGTAAAGGAAAACGTAAGACAGTTGCCGGTAAGAAAAAAGCAGCTAAGAAATAATTTGCACTAAACACGGTTTTTCGTCGGATGCTTGGTGCAGGCGGAGAGGAAAACCGGTCCGAAGCGATTCGGATTATTATTAACGAATACCTTAGATCTCAATTATGGCTAAATCACAACAGCTCAGCGCGAAAGCAGCAGCGAAAAAAAGAGTGGTTAAAGTGGATGCATCAGGGGATGCCCATATTTCTGCTACATTCAACAACATTATCATCAGTATTACCAACAAGCAAGGTCAGGTTATTTCCTGGAGCAGCGCCGGTAAGATGGGCTTCAAAGGCTCTAAAAAGAACACGCCTTATGCCGCTCAGGTGGCTTCTGCTGAAGCAGCAAGAGTTGCATTTGAGGCAGGTCTCAAGCGCGTGGATGTATATGTAAAGGGACCAGGTAATGGTCGTGAGAGTGCGATTCGCGCCCTCGCACAAAATGGTATTGAGGTGTCTATGATCAAGGATGTGACGCCGCTTCCGCACAATGGTTGCCGTCCCCCCAAGAAAAGAAGAGTTTAATTTTTTGGATCGCTTCATGCCCGGCTTGCAGCGATCTTTTTAACATATAGCCGGGATTCATTTTAATAAAGGGTGACTGATTGATTTTTAACGCTTTTACTGATCAGTTCACCGGTTTCAAAAAAGCGTAAATGAATAAAAGTTATGGCACGTTACACTGGTCCAAAGACCAAAATTGCACGTATTTTCGGTGAGCCTATTCTCGGTAACGGGAAATGGCTGACAAAAAACAGTAACCCTCCCGGTCAGCACGGTGCTACCCGCAAGCGTAAAAGTTTAGGTGAATATGCACTTCAGCTGCGCGAAAAACAAAAAGCCAAATACACATACGGTGTACTGGAAAAACAATTCCGTAAAACATTTGAAGAAGCGGCTCGTCTGAAAGGAGTAACAGGTGAAAACCTGATGCGCTTACTGGAAGCTCGCCTCGACAACACGATCTTCCGTCTGGGTATTGCTCCCAGCCGTCCGGCAGCCCGCCAGTTAGTGAGTCACAAACACGTAACGGTGAACGGGATTATCACCAACGTTCCTTCTTACACATTGAAACCAGGTGATATCATTTCCATTAAAGATAAGAGTAAGGATAATACATCCGTAACCAGTCAGATCAAAGGGAAGAATCCTAAGTTCAACTGGCTAGACTGGAATGAAACGGAAATGAAAGGTACGTTCATTGCTTATCCAGAGCGCGAAAGCATTCCGGAAAATATTAAGGAGCAACTGATCGTGGAATTGTACAGCAAGTAATAGCTGATTCATTCACGGTAATATCATTATCACACTTAAAACAAATATATGGCCATACTCAATTTCGTAAAACCCGATAAAATTGTTCTTCAGAAAGCCACTGATTTCGAAGCTTCCTTTGAATTCCGTCCGCTGGAACCCGGCTTTGGTGTTACCGTTGGTAACGCACTGCGTCGTGTATTGCTGAGCTCTCTCGAAGGATATGCCATCATAGGTATTAAAATAGAAGGCGCTGATCATGAATTCGCTACGCTCAAAGGAATTTCTGAAGACGTGGTTGAAATCATTCTCAACTTAAAACAAGTTCGTTTTAAAAAGAAAGTGGAGCATGATGTGACCACTGAAAAAATTACGCTGAGCCTGAAAAATAAAACAGCTTTCAGTGCCTCACTCATCGGTGAAGCTTCCCAAAGCTTTGAAGTGATGAACCCGGCTCATCATATCTGCACCATGGATCCCAGTGCCAAACTGGATATCGAGATCCACATTGCGAAAGGTCGCGGTTATGTTCCGGCTGAAGAAAATAAGCCTAAAGAGCCTGTATTCGGATACATTCCTACCGATGCGATTTTCACACCTATCAAAAATGTGAAATATGCTATCGAAAATACCCGTGTGGAGCAACGCACCGACTTCGAAAAATTATTGATGGAAGTAAGTACCGATGGCACCATTCATCCGGAAGAAGCAGTGAAGCAGGCCAGCCGTATTCTGATCCAGCATTTAATGATCATTACAGACGAGAATATCACGTTTGATAACAGAGAAGAGAAGAAAGAAGATGTAGTGGATGAGCAAATGCTTCAGTTACGTAAAGTATTGAAGACGCCATTGGAGGATCTTGATCTTTCCGTACGTGCCTTCAACTGCCTGAAAGCGGCCAAGATCAATTCACTCAGTGAACTGGTACAATACGAACAGGAAGATCTGATGAAGTTCCGCAATTTCGGACAAAAATCTCTCTCTGAAATCGAGCAGGTTTTAGGTGAGAGAGGATTACATTTTGGTATGGACCTCGCTAAAATGGGATTGGATAATATCGATTAATCATTTAGATAAAGATGGTAATTCCTGACACGGTACCATCTATTGTAAACCGGAGCTGAGCGCTCCATCCTGTAAAAAGGGAAAATATAACACGTCATGCGTCACGGAGACAAAATTAAAAATCTGAGCAGAACGGCTTCTCACAGAAAAGCCCTTCTCTCCAATCTGGCGATTGAGCTGATTCGTCACAAAAGAATCGTTACTACTTTAACCAAGGCAAAGTCCTTACGTACATGGATTGAGCCTGTTCTGACAAAAGCAAAAAGCAACACCACGCACAGCCGTCGTATTGTTTTCAGTTATTTGCAGAATAAGGAAGCCGTAAAGGAGTTGTTTGATGTTATTGCTGAAAAGATCGCTGCCAGACCCGGCGGATATACTCGCATCATTAAGCTGGGTATCCGTATCGGTGATAACGCTGAACAAGCGATGATTGAACTCGTAGATTTCAATGAGATCTATGGTAAAGGCAAAGGAGAAGCTTCCGCTCCGGCGAAGAAAACTCGTCGTGCGAAGAAGAAGCCATCTGCTAAAGAAGCAGCTGCACCGGCAGCTGAAGAGGCCTCTGCTCCTGCAGAAGAAAAATCTGCCGAGTAACACATGTTGAAAATTTTTCACACTCAGAGGCCTTGCATTTCGTAAGGCCTCTTTTATTTTGCACCATTATGCAACAATCCATTCATCTCCCAACAGGAACTCAAAAAGCCATCTTAATGCTGGAAGACGGCAATGTATTTTACGGTAAAGCATTCGGAAAGATCGGAACAGCTTCCGGAGAGATTTGCTTTAATACTGGCATGACCGGTTATCAGGAAGTCTTTACAGATCCCAGTTATACGGGACAGGTTATCATCATGAACAATGTGCATACCGGTAACTACGGTACGTATGCAAAAGATGTGGAGAGCAACAGCGTGAAAATAAAAGCGCTGATCGGTCGTAATCTGGAAGATCGCTATTCGAGATATGTAGCAGATGATTCCCTGCAAAGTTATCTGGAGAAGCAGGAGATTGTAGCCATTGAAGATATCGATACCAGGGCCCTGGTAACACATGTGCGCACGAAAGGAGCGATGAACTGTATCATATCATCTGAGATATTAGATGAGTCAAAGCTGAAACAAATGCTTGAAGAAGTGCCCTCTATGGCAGGCTTAGAACTGGCCAGTACCGTGAGTACGAAACAGGCGTATGAAATGGGGGATGCTAATGCAGATATTAAAATTGCTGTGCTCGATTTTGGCACCAAGCAACATATTCTGCAGTGTATGGCAGACAGGGGTGCATTCTTAAAAATATTTCCTGCTAAAACAAGTGCAGAAGAAATAAGAGCTTTTCATGCTGATGGATATTTTATTTCCAATGGTCCCGGTGACCCGGCCAGTATGGATTATGCCATTACAACGATCAAGGAATTGTTGAAAGATAAGAAACCCACATTTGGTATTTGTCTGGGCCATCAGTTACTGGCATTATCCAATGATATTCCTACTTTCAAAATGCATCACGGACACCGAGGATTGAATCATCCTGTTAAGAATCTTATAACGGGATATTGTGAGATCACTACCCAGAATCATGGGTTTGGTGTAGATCCGGAGGCGGTGAAGAAAGCAGATAATATTGAGATCACCCATATTAATCTGAATGATGGTTCTATTGAAGGCATTCGCATGAAAGATCGTCCGGCATTCTCCGTACAATATCATCCGGAGAGTACGCCCGGCCCGCATGATTCCAGGTACCTTTTTGATCAGTTTGTGAAGATGATTCGGGAAGGGAAGAAAATATAATTTTTCAATACACTTTCGTTCATGTTGTATGATTCGCTGTTGTCAAGTTGTCCGTCCCGATGGATCGGGACTGTTATCTGGTTAATCGTTAAGAAAAAAATATTCCAACTTTCATAATAAGAACTAAATTAGTTGCATGAAGATCGCAATCATCAACGGACCCAATTTGAATTTACTCGGAAAGAGAGAGCCGGATGTGTACGGATCTCAGTCATTTGAGGAGTATTTTCAATCCTTAAAAAAACAATATCCGCAGGTACAGTTTTCTTATTTTCAAAGTAATGTGGAAGGAGAATTAATTAACGAGCTGCATCGTTTCGGGTTTGATTATGATGGTATTCTTCTCAATCCCGGCGGATATACACATACTTCTGTTGCAATTGGCGACGCTATTGCGGCCATAAAGACACCTGTGATTGAAATTCATATCTCCAACGTGCATGCTCGCGAAGATTTCAGAAAGATATCTCATGTATCTGCCAAATGCAAAGGAACTATCAGTGGATTAGGAATGAACGGCTATCGCCTGGGTCTGGAATCCTTTATTATTAATTCGTAATGACTAATTAATTCAACTTGTGTTCCAAATAAGCCGGTATCATCGTCCTCCATGTATGCCAGTCATGGGGCCACTCTTCGCCCCAGATATCCAGATTGTAATTGATCCCTTTGTCATATAAGACTTTCCCGAACCGCCCACTGCCCGAAGGGTCTTCAAAAGAACCACTGCCGGTGACAATATGAATATGCGGACTTCGGCGGATTTGTTCCAAAATATTATGATCAGCTAAATTGGGAATATAGTGCATCGGACTATTGAAATAAACCTGCTCATCCCAGTAGCCACGGGTGTATTCCGTGAGTTCATACACGCCACTCATGGCTAACACACCATTCAAAATATCCGGTCTTTTCAGAAAGAGATTCATGCTGTGCAATGCACCGAAAGATGCCCCACAGGTATAGATCATCGTATCAGCACTGGAAGTGTTCCGGATAAAGGGAACAACTTCTTGATAGATGTATTCATTGAACTGATTATGGCGGATGGCTTTATGTTCCCCGGCCATATTGTAGTTCATCCAGCTTTCCGTGTTGATACTGTTCACACTATATACTTTGAGCTTACCTGCTTCGATCCAGGGGCGCATCGTTTCAATCATTTGAAAACGCTCATATTCCAGAAAGTCAGCTGCCGCGGTTGGGATCAATAAAAGGGCGTAGCCATAGTGGCCGTACACAACAACCGGCATTTCTTTCTGAAGAGCCGGACTGTACCAGCTGTGAATTTCTCGATGCATAATCTGATTTTAAAAAGATTAACAAATATCGGGATAATCGGGAAGTTTAACAGAATGCTTTTAGTGCCTGATTCTTACTAAATTTGCTGAACAATAATCGACCAAATATACTACCATGATACAGACAGGAAATCCGGTGATCAGCATTTATACGGAAATGACGCCCAATCCGGAAACGATGAAATTCGTAGCCAATAAGCTTTTATACCCCGGGAAAAGCATTGATTTCCCTGAGGTAAGTGCCGCAGAAGCTTCTCCGCTGGCTCAGGAGTTGTTTGGTTTTCCATTTGTAAAAGCCGTATTCATCGCCAGTAATTTTGTGACACTGACCCGCAGCAATCCGGATACCGACTGGCAGGAGGTTATACCGGCTATCCGCCAGTTCTTAAAAGACTATCTTGAAGCAGGTAAACTGGTCATCGACGAATCCTTGATCCCGCAAACACCGAAAGAAGAAGTTGTATTAAGTGGCGATGAAGGAGATATCGTCAAGCGCATTCAGGATATTCTTGAAAACTATGTTAAGCCCGCTGTAGAAATGGATGGCGGTGCGATTCAGTTTAAAAGTTATAAAGACGGCAAAGTCAATCTGATGCTGCAGGGCAGTTGCAGTGGCTGTCCGTCTTCCATGATCACCTTAAAAGCCGGTATTGAGGGTATGATGAAGAGAATGATTCCCGAAGTGCAGGAAGTGGTGGCCGAAGCGGAATAATGCATGTCATTCATTCAGCAATTTTGGGAAGGTCTTCAGTCCGCTACAACGCTGGAATATGTAGCTGTTTTTTCAGGTATTCTAAGTGTTTGGTTCAGTAATAAAGAAAATGTTTGGGTATATCCCGTTGGTCTCATTAACACTACTATTTACATTTATCTTTCAGCCCAAGCTTCTTTATTTGGTGAGAGTGTGGTAAACGGTTATTACACGATCATGAGTTTATACGGTTGGTGGTGTTGGTTGCAAAAAGATAATACGAAAACAAGCTATCAACTGAAAATCACTTTTTCAGACAAAAGATGGATGCTGTATCAAAATGGTTTTTTTCTGATTTTATTCCTTTTAATATTTTCTTGTTTGTTTTTATTGAAAGATAAATTTTATGCCGATACCATTCCATGGGCTGACGGACTTGCTTCTGCATCAGCATTTACCGGCATGTGGCTGATGACGCGTAAAAAGGTAGAGAGCTGGTACTGGTGGATCATGACAAACATCATTTCTATTCCCTTGTATATTTATAAAGGGTACGCATTAACCGGATTGTATTATCTTATTCTTCTGATTTTAGCAGTAGCCGGCCTGTATGCATGGAAAAATAAAGCAATGAAGCTGAGCGCAAACCTGTAAGTATTATGTCTTCTTCCAACATAAAAAAGATTGTGATTGTAGGCCCCGAAAGTACTGGTAAATCTTCTTTATGTGCTGCCTTGAGTGAATATTATCAAAGCATCTGGTGTCCTGAATATGCCAGAGAATATTTGTTGACAAATGGGAGAGACTACAAGCATGAAGACTTGCTTACTATTGCAAAAGGACAGCTTCAGCTGGAAGAAGAATATGCAAAGAAAATGAATGCTGTTGCTTCATCAAAGTATTTGTTTATTGATACGGATATGTATGTGATGAAAGTCTGGTGTGAATTTGTTTTCGGGCAGTGTCACAAATTCATTTTAGATCAGATTGTAACCAGAGAGTATGATGCTTATTTGTTGTGCAAGCCCGATATCCCCTGGGTGCAGGATGAATTGCGCGAGTATCCCGATGAGAGTACACGTATTCGTTTATATCATTACTACAAAGATCTCATGATACATCAGAGCACCCCGTGGGTGGAGGTAGAAGGGGGGTATGAGGACCGGTTACAAACGGCAATCAAATTTCTTGATGAATGTTGATAAAGGCGCCACTTATTTTGATTTTGACTTTTGCCTTTTGACTTTGAATCTGCATTCTTTACAAAAATCTGGTTGCATTACTCAAACGTGCTATAGAAATACGGCGTCTTGGCTTCAAATTCCGCACTGCAGGTATCCACCATCTTATAGACGCGCGTAATGCCTAAGGCTTTTCTTTTTTCGTAGAGTTCATCTTCCGTTCCGTCTTTCATAATACGGCAGATCTGCTCATCACCGAAGCCCATTCGTTTGGCATTGCGTAACAAATCTTCGGGTAATGATTTCATATCATGTTTGGAAAGTTCTTTTTCAATATTTACGATATCCTGTATCTGATAGATGAACCAGCGATCGATCTTGGTGGCATCTACGATCGTCTTCACACTGACGCCCGCCATTAATGCATCTTTAATTCGGAAGATGCGATCCCACTTGGGTGTCTTGATGTATTCAATTAATTCTTCGGCATGCATCAGACTTTGTCCGTAATAACCAAGCCCGACCGCATTATTCTCCAGACTCTGACAGGCTTTTTGTACCGCTTCGGCAAAACTTCTTCCGATACCCATCACCTCACCGACACTTTTCATCTGCAGACCTAAACGATCGTCAGCGCCTTTGAACTTATCAAAATTCCATCGAGGGATTTTAACAATGACATAATCAAGCGCCGGCTCAAAATAAGCAGAGGTCGTTTGCGTGATCTGATTCTTTAATTCATCCAGTGTATAACCAATGGCCAGTTTAGAAGCAATTTTCGCGATAGGATATCCGGTTGCTTTGCTGGCCAGGGCAGAGGAACGGCTTACCCTCGGATTAATCTCAACAGAAATGATTTCTTCGTTTTCAGGATTTAGCGCAAACTGCACATTGCAGCCGCCGGCAAAATTTCCGAGGGAGCGCATCATCTTGATTGCCATATTGCGCATATTTTGAAATGCCGTATCACTCAGTGTCATAGCCGGAGCAACGGTGATGCTGTCGCCCGTATGAACACCCATCGGATCAAAATTTTCTACTGTACAGATAATAACTACATTATCATTTTTGTCGCGCAATAATTCCAGTTCATATTCTTTCCAGCCGATCAGGGCTTTTTCTACCAGTACTTCGTGGATTGGACTCGCCTTTAATCCGCGATCTAGCGCTGCATCCAGCTCATCTTTGGTGTTGACAAAACCACCGCCGGTACCTCCGAGTGTAAAGGAAGGACGGATCACCAATGGCACTCCGATTTGCTGTGCAAATTCTTTTCCCTCTAGAAGCGAGTTGGCTACTTTCGAAGGAGCAACGCCGACCCCGATCTGCAACATCAGCTGCCTGAATTTCTCACGATCTTCTGCTGTGTCGATGGCTTTTACATCTACTCCTATCATGCGCACGCCATATTTCTCCCAGATTCCTAATTCATCTACTTCTTTACAAAGATTCAGCGCAGTTTGTCCGCCCATGGTTGGCAGTACGGCATCAATATGTAAATCGGTATGCTGATTTTCTTCAATAATTTGCTCAATGCTCTCAACCGTGAGCGGAAGGAGATATACTTTATCCGCCATCATCGGATCGGTCATGATCGTTGCCGGATTGCTGTTGATCAGTATAACTTTAATACCTTCTTCTCTTAAACTTCTGGCTGCCTGTGAGCCGGAGTAATCAAATTCGCAGGCCTGTCCGATGATAATGGGCCCGCTTCCTACAATAAGAACCGATTTGATGGACGTATCTCTGGGCATGGGGGAAATTTGGGTGCAAAAGTATGCAAAACGAAGAATAAAGTTGGAAGTTGTCAGTTGTCGGTTGTCAGTATTTCTCATTTACTTTTGCACATGCGACTTTTTGTTTTACTTACACTAGTAAGTTTTTTATTCTTTCAGGGGAATGCTCAGGTGTTTCCTCCAAAAGATTATCCTGAGAATGCTTTTGCCTATCCATTGAATATCCCCGTCAAACTCAACGCCAATTTCGGAGAGTTGCGCAATAACCATTTCCACATGGGACTCGACCTGTTCACTTTACGAAGAGAAAATCTTCCTGTGTATGCACCTGCCGATGGCTGGATTGCTAAAGTGAAAATTGATCCGAAAGGCTTTGGTAATGCAACCTATGTGAATCATTATAATGGGCTGACAACTCTTTATTGTCACATGAATACGTTTCCTCCACAGGTTCTGAAAGCCATTAAGGAAGGACAATACAAAAAAGAAAAATGGAAAGGGGATGTGGAGTTTGACAAAGAAAGATTTCCGGTTAAGAAAGGGGATTTTATCGGCTATAGTGGTAATACAGGTGCTTCAGCCGGACCGCATGTGCATTATGAAATCAGAAGGACGGAAGATGACGCCTGTGTTAATCCGCTGCTCATTCATAAATTTTATGATGTTACCCCGCCCGATCTACAACGGATCGCATTCTATGACAGAAATAAAAGTACCTATGAGCAACAGCCGAGGATCATGCCTGTCATTCACGGTGCCGGGGGGCATACCATATCAGGAGGAAGTATTATCGTGTCCTCCAATAAAGTGGGCATTGCCATAGGTGCTACCGATCGCATGACGGGAGTCCCCAATGCCAATGGTATTTATCAGGCATTGCTTTATCTGGATGATGCACCGGTGAGTGGGTTTCAACTGGATGGGATTGATTATTTGCAAACACGCTATTTGAATGCACATATTGATTATCGTATCAAAAAATCGGGGGGTGCTTACTGGCAGCATGTAACACCTTTACCCGGTGATCTGCTGCCCATTAATTTTAGAGGAGCGGAATCGGGTTGTATTGAATTGAAAGATACGGAGCCTCATAAAGTTCGCCTTGAAGTGAAAGATGTTAATGGGAATGCCATCAACATGCGATTTAACATACAATGGACGGGAGAGCACGGTGCTTCTTTACTAACGGTTAAGAACAGCCGATACATGTTTCCCGGCATGATCAATGTTTTTGAAACAGAAGATTTGCAGGTGGTGAGTTCTGAGAAAAGTTATTATGATGCCTTTCTAATGAAGTATTCGGTTAAGAGTGGCTTGCCTGCCATAGTATCTGATATTCATACGGTTCATACACCCATGATTCCGGTGCATGATTCGTTGCGTTATCGTATAAAGGCAAATCAAAATTTATCCATCACAGACAGAGACAGAGTGGTGATGGTCAAGTCGGCCGGAGGTAAAATTGATATTGCCAAAGCGGAGTTAACAGGAGAATGGTATGAAGCCAAATTCAGGGATTTTGGTGATTTCTGGCTTGAAGTAGATAATTCTCCTCCTCAAATTGTAATCACCGGATTGTATGATGGCGCTATTCTCAGTGCGGGTTCTACTGTTATTTGTAACGTGAAGGAAGATAAAAAAGAGATCCGTCAGTTTCGCGCTGAACTGGATGGAAAATGGTTAATGTTTGAGGGGTTGGGTCCGGTGTATCGATACAGAGTAGATGAATATTGTCCGCCGGGCGAACATGAATTGGAGATTTTGGTGGAGGATGAGGCAGGGAATGAAACAGTGAAACGGTTCAAATTTACGAGGCTATAAGAATGAAGTCAAAACTCAAAATGCAAACCCCAAAAACTGTTGTCATCTTGTCGTGGTATCGTGGTGTCGAGATACATATACTACCCCCCCCTCCGGGAGGGGGTGAAGGGGGAGGACATGACACAGCTATATTATCCCAATTATGAATTAAATTTTACAATTTATTTCTTATAACGGATCTGACCCAATAATATTCCCCGGAGGATTATAATTCGCTACGATAATGATGGCGCCTGATGGACAAACGGCTTTTCCCGCACCAACATCTGTTGTGCTTCTCCAGATCATTTGGGTGTAATGTCCGCTTTTCGAAAGTTCCTCCCATGATACAGGCTCGCCGTTATACTTATCTTTCTCATTATACCAGGCAATGGACGCATCGATAGGTGTAAAAAATTTAGCGGAACTGCCCCAGAAAATATTTTCCCCATAACCGGCCTCGTTTTGTTTGAGTTCGTAACGATGAATCATTTTACATTTTTTCTTGTTGACCAGGTAATCGGCCCATTCCTGAGCGTAAGCGGCAAGCTCATTATTCCAATTCAGTGCAGGTATGTTTACTTCTGCTCTCGCTTGATTGTGATGTTTCATAAATTGCCTGGTATCCTCATAGCTGAACCGACTCCCGGTTGGATGATGCAGCGTTTGTCCTTTGATGATGAAGGGTAATGCAATAAAAACTGCTAAAAATGAATATATGTATTTCAAAGTCTTGATGATTTTTAGAAGAACGAATATCCGGCTGTCTGGTTATCACAAAAATGTTAAATTAATGTTTCTGTTTTAAGAATAGCCCCCAATTCGGTTATATGCAAAAAAAATATATTCATAAATCCTTCCTAAACTAACGTTCATTATTTAATTTGCCCCCGAATCTCCTGCAAGGAGAACGATTGCCATAACTTTCTTAATTCTTATTACAGCCATATGGATAAATCCATTTATCTGGCCGATCTTGATTCGGTTGGACTTAAAGACATTGAACAGGTAGGCGGCAAGAATGCTTCTTTGGGCGAAATGCTACAAAACCTTACCTCACTGGGTATTCAGATTCCCAACGGTTTTATTATTACTGTTGCTGCTTACCGTGAATTCATCCGTTTCAATAACCTGGATGAAGCAATTAAAACCATTATCAATCAAATAGATTTCGATGATATCGAGTCGCTTCGTCGGGGTGGCTTGTCAGCCCGTCAGCTTCTTAAAAATTCGAAATTTCCCAAAGAGCTGAGTGAAGCTATCATTCAGAAATATCATGAACTGAGCAGTCGGTATGATCAGGATGTTACCGATGTGGCCGTCCGTTCTTCCGCGACAGCTGAAGATCTTCCCGATGCCTCTTTTGCCGGACAACAAGAAACCTATCTCAATGTACGCGGACCGGCCTCGCTGATGAATGCGGTGAGAAACTGTTTTGCTTCGATTTTTACGGATCGTGCCATCAGCTATCGCAATAATTTCGGATATGATCATTTCAGCATCGGATTATCTGTGTGCGTACAAAAAATGGTGCGTAGTGATCTGGGTGCTTCCGGAGTAGCCTTTTCGCTGGATACGGAAAGCGGCTTTAAAGATGTGGTGGTGATCAATGCTTCATTTGGTTTAGGAGAGATGGTGGTGCAAGGTTCCGTATCTCCGGATGAATACATCGTTTTTAAGCCAACACTCAAACAAGGTTTTTCCAGCATCATTGAAAAGAAGCTCGGTATTAAGGACCGTAAGATGGTGTATGGAGATAATCCCGATGAGCGCGTACAAATTATTCCGGTTGAAAAGCCCTTGCAGGCTCGTTATACTTTGAAGGATGAACGTATTCTCCAGCTGGCTGAATGGGTTATGAAAATTGAAGATTATTATTCCAACCTGAAAGGTCACTGGTGTCCCATGGATGTGGAATGGGCTATCGATGGATTGTCCAAAGAATTGTTCATTGTTCAGGCCCGTCCTGAAACCATCCACTCTCAAAAAGACTTTACTAAGATCACTGAATTTGTGATGGATGATAGCGCCCCACGTAAAACGTTACTGAAAGGTATTGCGGTAGGGGATAAAATTGGTACAGGTAAAGTGTCGATCTTATTTTCTCTGGATAAGCGTGTTACGGAAGGACAGGAGTTTGCTGCCGGCGACGTGCTGGTGACGGATATGACAGATCCTGACTGGGAGCCTATCATGAAAAAAGCATCTGCGATCATTACCAATAAAGGAGGCAGAACCTGTCATGCGGCTATTGTTGCGCGCGAACTGGGAGTACCTGCCATCGTGGGTTGCGGTAATGCAACAGAGCTTCTTAATGATGGTCAGCTGATTACAGCTTCCTGTGCAGAAGGCGATGAAGGAATCATTTATGAGGGAAGCATACCCTATCAGAAAGTGGAGACCGATCTCAATGATCTTCCTAAACTGAATACGCCCATTATGCTGAATGTGGCTTCTCCCAATATGGCTTTTCGCTTTTCGCACTATCCGAATGCGGGGGTTGGTTTAGCCAGAGAGGAATTCATCATCAATAACTATATTCAGATCCATCCGATGGCTTTATTGAAGCATAAGGAACTGAATGATCCTGAACTAAGTAAGAACATTCAGCAAATGATCCGTGGTTTTGACGATGAAAAGTCTTTCTTCATTCAGCGATTGAGTTATGGTATTTCCAAAATCGCCTCTTCTTTTTATCCTCATAAAGTAATCGTTCGCTTCAGTGATTTTAAGAGTAATGAATACTTTAATCTCTTGGGCGGAAAATATTTTGAACCGCATGAAGAGAATCCGATGATTGGTTGGAGAGGAGCAAGTCGCTATTACAGTGAAGCATATAAGGAAGCCTTCGGGCTGGAATGTATCGCGATAAAAAAAGTAAGAGAAGAGATTGGACTGAAGAATGTGGTGGTGATGGTGCCATTCTGTCGAACAGTGACAGAATTAAAGCGTGTACAGGAAGTCATGAAAGAATATGGCCTGGAGAGAGGAAAAGACGGATTGGAATTATTTTTAATGGCTGAGTTACCATCCAATATTATCATGGCCGAGCAGTTTGCTGATCATATTGATGGGTTCTCTATCGGCTCTAATGATCTTACACAACTTACGTTAGGACTTGACAGGGATTCCTCTCTGGTGGCTCATTTGTACGATGAACGAAATGAAGCCGTTAAAGGCATGATAAGAATGCTGATCGAAACGGCCAAGCGCAAGAAAGTAAAAGTAGGTATCTGTGGACAAGGACCTTCTGACTTTCCGGATTTTGCGGAGTTTCTGGTAGAGCTGGGAATTGACAGTATTTCGGTTACGCCGGATTCTGTGGTGAAAACGGTGAAGGCGATAGCGAAGCTTGAAAAAGATATGGGTGTCTAGTCTTTTATTAATAAGTAGATTAATATACTTGGTACATGTAAAAAGCTCCGATAAATCCGGAGCTTTTTACATGTATGTATTGCTCAATATTTTATTAAATAATGATGAGATCTGTATATTTGTTATATGCAATATGGCTTACTGAAATATTTACGTTGTCCACTAAGTAAAAAGTCATTAAAATTTGAATTAATTGAAGAGTTTACCAGAGAATATCAAGAGAATTCCGTTCTAGAAGTGCGATCTGGAATATTATTTTCTGAGCTTGGTTTTGTGTTCCCGATAATTGATGGAATTCCCCGAATGTTATTAGAGTCGATTTATGATTATTCAGTTTTTTTAAAAAAACATCTCTCAAATTATGACTATGTAAAAGAAAATCTTGAGCGTAAATATGGACATATTTTGAAAGATTGCTCAAATAAAAATCAAAAGACCAAAAAAAGCTTTGAATTTGAATGGAGTTTTTTAGATGTGAATAAAAAAGATAAGATTTGGCGGAATGATATATCTGAGCTAGTCAAGGTTTTGGAAAATGAGACTGGAGATCAATTTCGTGATTTTAATAATAAAATAATATTAGATGCAGGGTGTGGTCATGGTGCTGTTACCTCTGCATTGGGTGAAAAAGCCGCTCTTGTAATTGGAGTTGAATTAAGCAGGGCAGTGGATATGGCGTATAAAAATAATATATGTATGAACGCCATGTACGTACAGGCTGACTTACAGTTTCTGCCTTTTGAAGATTCTCAATTTGATTTATTGTACTGTAGTGGAGTAATACATCATACCAGAGATACGGAGTTGTCATTCTTTTTTATAGAATCGATGGTAAAATCAGGGGGCAAAATTTGCTTATGGCTATATCATCCACAAAAAGATTATTTGCATAATTTATTTTTATTATTAAGGAGTATCACTAAACGACTTCCTCTTTATTGGAGCTTTATTTTGTTGTGTTTTTTTGTATTTCCCTTTTCCTTTTTGATAAAAAAAATAAAACGAAAATCTTCACATAATTTCAGAGAGGAAATGATTGAGCTTCTTGACCAATTCACCCCTCAATATCGATTCGAGATTCATCATGAAATTGCTATTTCATGGCTTATGAGGAAAAAGTACACAGATATAGATATTACCACACAGGATAAATTTGGTTTTTCTATTATAGGAGTAAAAGTATAAACTAATTAGTATTTAGCTTCATTCTGTTATAATTCTTATTAATTTATAAATAGTATCTTTTGAACTGGATTAATCCCTCCGCAGAATCATATGCTGAACTTTCTACAAGTGAAGAAGATGCTGTTTTAAAAGAACTTCGACTATATACTGAAGCACATCATTCTGAGCCGCATATGCTGAGCGGATCGGTTCAGGGAAAATTTCTGGAATTTATCAGTTCATTTGTTCGCCCTCAACATATATTGGAGATTGGTACAATGGTAGGGTATAGCACGATCTGTCTGGCTAAAGGACTGACCGAAGGGGGCAAAGTCCATACCATCGAAAAAAGAAAAGAAGATCTGGAAATTGCTCGCAATTTTTTTAAAAAAGCCAATCTTGATTCCGCTATTCATACTTATGAAGGGGATGCTCTTCAACTGATTCCTAAGATAGATTATAGCTGGGATCTTGTTTTTCTGGATGCGGATAAAACCGGGTATATTTCTTACTATGAAATGATTATACCCCGTATGCGGTCGGGGGCTTTGTTGATAGCAGATAATGTATTATTTCACGGCTCAGTGCTGGCAGAAGCCATTAAAGGGAAAAGCGCGAAAGCCGTTCATGCCTTTAATCAGCATGTAAAAAATGATAAAAGAGTGCAAAAATTGATGCTGACTGTGAGAGATGGCGTATATTTGATTCGTAAAAATTAATATCCTATCACTAACTAAAAGATTTCTGATGAAAAAAATTGGCAATCTCTTCTTTTTTTTCATTTTTACCTCTCAGCTTTTTGCTCAAAAAATTTCCATTGAAGAGTACATTAATATGTACAAGGATATCGCTATGAAAGAGATGGTGCGTTCGGGTGTTCCGGCTTCCATTACCCTTGCGCAGGGCATTTTGGAAACGGAAAACGGCAATAGCGCGCTTGTAAAAAAATCCAATAATCACTTTGGAATTAAATGTAAAGAAACCTGGACGGGGCCATCGGTAAGTCATGACGATGATGCGCCACAGGAGTGTTTCAGAAAATATGAGAATGCCATCGCCTCCTATATCGATCATTCTGATTTTTTAAGAACGCGTAAACATTATCATTTCTTATTTGACCTCGATCCTCTCGATTATAAGGCATGGGCTTATGGATTGAAAAAAGCCGGATATGCCACCAATCCGAAGTATCCTCAGATTCTGATAAAATATATCGAGACCTATAATCTGCATGATTATTCGCTGATGGCTATGGGTAAAAAACCGGCCATTCCGTCGACAGAAAAAGTTGTACCAGAGGCAATGACAACTATTGTAAAGCCGGTTGAAAAAGAAGAAGTAGAAGTAGTGGCCGTTATTCCGGAAACGAAACCGGTTAGTGTGGTTACATTGGATAAACCTGTTAAATCTAAAGTTTCAGATTCGTCGGAGCTTGTAAAAGTAAAAGCGGAAACAATTATAAAAGAGACGCTACCTGTAAAGAAAGACGCAGAGGTAAACAATACTATGAAAGAAGTAAGTGCTGCGGTAGCGCCTGCATATCCTTCGGGAGAGTTTAAGATCAATGAAACCAAAGTCATTTATGCGGATCAGGGTACTTCCCTGCTGGGGATAGCATCCAATTATAATATTCCATACAGGTATCTGATTGATTTCAATGATTTTTCAGGGGATAAGGATATACTGGATAAATCACAGCTGATCTATCTTCAAAGAAAAAGAAGAGTGGGGGCTAATGCCATTCATATTATTGCAGAAGGAGAAACGCTGCATGATATTGCACAGAAAGAAGCTATTCGTCTGGAAGCCTTACTCGAATTAAATCACTTGTCGGCTAATCAGACACCGGCAGCAGGAGAGAAATTATTTCTTCAGTCACAAGCAGCCCAGATACCCGTTCTGGCAGATAATCGTTTAGCAATGAATGAAGCAAAGCCGGCACTGCCTGAAGCTTCTGATACTGAATATGAAGTGCATGTGGTACAGCCCAAAGAAACATTGTATGGTATATCCAAAAGATATAATGTTTCAATGAATGATATTATGCAGTGGAATGGTCTGGCGGGTACTGATCTGAAAGAGGGGATAGAATTAATTGTTTCAAAAAAAGATTACGATGTCTATAAGAGTTCACGATAAGACTTTTATCCCTTACCTGAAAGAGGAAGAGATCCTGCAAAGAGTATGCGCCGTCGCTGAGCAGATCAATCAGGATTTTAAAGGCAAAAAGCCGTTGTTTATTGCGATATTAAACGGCTCATTCATGTTTGCATCTGATCTTTTCAAGGCCTTGCATATTGAGGCGGAAATATGTTTTATTAAGCTGGCCTCGTATAAGGGCACAAAATCAAGTGGGCAGGTTGTTACCGCTATCGGACTGGATACGGATATTGTAGGAAGGCATGTTATTGTGGTAGAAGATATCATTGATACAGGCAAGACGATGAATGAATTTTTGCCTCAGCTGATGAATCAGCAGCCGGCATCGCTTTCGATGGCTGCCTTGCTGCATAAGCCGGATGCTACCATTTATCCGGTAAAAATTGATTATCTTGGTTTTCAGGTTCCGGATAAGTTTTTGTTGGGGTATGGGCTTGATTATGACGGACTTGGGCGGAATCTGAGTGATATATATCAATTGGATACGCAAACTCATTAATGAATATTATTACCTGTTTTTCTGAACTAATCATTCATGCATTTTTTTATAAAACAGCCAACCGACTGTTAACTGTTATTGTATTTCTTTCACTGATAGTTTTTTCTCAAACAGCATTTTCCCAGTATTATTTCAGAGGTGAAGTGATTGATCAAAGCCGAAAAGGCATTCCTTTTGTGCAAATCAGATTACACACGAACAATCAGTTTTATTTTACAGGTTCTTCCGGAGGATTCGGATTTCCTTATTCTATGCCGTCTGACAGCGTTACTTTTTCTATAGATGGTTTTGAGGATCTGACCATGTACCTGGACTATCGCAATGAATACACGATTCAGCTCATTCCGGCCAAGACAAGAAAGATCAAAAAACAAACAGGCCTCTTATCCATTATTAAGAATAAGTCGGATGAATATGATCCGTTTAAATTTGAAGCCGGTGAAACCTATTCCCGTTTGCTTGAAAACAGTGTTACCTCATCCCGCGAATATCCCTCCATCACCTTTTCATTGAATATTGATAAGGCATCGTATAGCAATATCCGGCGATTTATTACTAATAATTCCATTGTGCCTCAAGATGCGGTTCGTATTGAAGAGATGCTGAATTATTTTCCGCAGAGGGAAAAGCCAATGGTTGAAAAAGATCTTTTTCATTTTGAATCGCAGCTAACACCCTGTCCGTGGAATAACACACATCAGCTTTTATTCATGCAGATACAGGCTAAAAAAGTGAATATTGATCATCTGCCTGCATCTCATTTGGTATTACTGATTGATGTCAGCGGATCGATGGATATGCCGAACCGATTACCTCTCTTAAAGACGGCCTTCCGCATGCTGGTGAAGAGTCTGAGGGATTGTGATACCTTATCGGTCATAACATACGGAGGTTCGGTGTCGGTTGTATTACCACCCACATCCGGTATGGAAAAGGAAAAGATTTTAAAAACTATTCAGGAATTGAGTCCGGGAGGAGAAACTCCGGGGGAGTCGGCATTAAATGCTGCCTATGAATACGCACGGGTAAATTTTGTGAAAGATGGCATCAATAGAATTATTCTGGCAACCGACGGCGATTTTAATGTTGGACAATTCACCGAAAAAGCATTGATGGAACTGGTGGATGCCAAGAAAAAGACGGGGATTTATCTCACTTGTCTGGGTGTAGGTATGGGGAATTATAAAGATTCCAAGCTGGAGGTGATGGCCAAAAAAGGGAATGGAAATTTTGCGTATATAGACAACGTAAAGGAAGGGGAGAAGATCTTGGTGAAAGAACTGATGCAGACATTGTATGTAGTAGCGAATAATGCTTTTTTGAATACGAATTTTGATACAACGCTGGTGAAAAATTATCGCCTCATAGGTTATGATAATCCGCTCATCAATGATGTATATTCCGAAAAAATACTGGAAGGAGGGGAGATCGGCACGGGGCATACCGTTACAGCTATTTTCGAACTTGAGATGAACCCCGGAGTTGTAAAAGATGCGGCACAGGTTTGCTCGGTTGAGCTGGGATTTCAGCTGAGTGATACTGGTCGGGTGGAGACGGGAAAATATACCTGCTCGTATAATTATCAGCCTTTTGAAAAGCTGGACAGTAATTATTTGTTTCTGGCATCGGTCGCAGAGTTTGGCATGTTGCTCAGAAATTCTAAAAATATTCAGAAGGGGAACTGGGATGATCTGGAAAAACAGATCACGCAATCAGCCCGCATGACGGATTACTGGCAGAGTGAATTTGTGCAGCTGGTCAAGCAGGCTTCCAATATTTATCAGTCTGGTAAGAAGAAGAAACGAAAACCATTATTTAAGAAGAAGCAGGATGAGTAATCATGACTACTTACAACCAACAACTTCATCACCCGCCCCATCCTTCTCTGTCTAAACTTCTGTACTGGATGGCTTCGGCCAAATGCTCGGTTTCAATTTCTTTCGATCCCGACAGATCGGCAATAGTTCGGCTTACTTTGATGATCCGGTCATACGCTCGTGCCGATAAATTCAATCGTTCCATCGCGGTTTTTAATAATTGCTGACAAGAACTATTGATGTGACAAACTTCTTTCAATAATCGGCTGTTCATTTGGGCATTCGAATAGATACCTTCTTCCTCTTTAAATCGCTCAGCCTGTATAGATCGGGCGGTGATCACTCGTTCTCGGATGGTTTCACTTTTTTCTTCCTGCTGACTCGATGAAAGTTCGCGAAACGCTACAGGGGTTACTTCTACATGCAAATCAATGCGGTCGAGTAAGGGGCCGGATATTTTATTGAGATATTTTTGAACGATGCCTGGTCCGCAGGTACATTCTTTTTCCGGATGATTGAAAAAGCCGCAGGGACATGGATTCATGGAGGCAATGAGCATGAAGGATGCCGGAAAATCAATTGATAATTTGGCGCGCGAGATCGTGACCCTTCTTTCTTCCATCGGTTGTCGCATTACTTCCAGTACGGTTCGTTTAAATTCCGGCAACTCATCTAAAAATAATACGCCATTATGTGCCAGTGATATTTCACCGGGCTGCGGATTGGTGCCCCCGCCAACGAGGGCGACATCTGAAATGGTGTGATGCGGCATGCGAAAAGGTCGCTTTGCTACCAGCGTGGTATAATCAGGAAGCTTTCCGGCCACGCTGTGAATTTTGGTGGTCTCCAATGCTTCTTCCAGACTTAACGGCGGTAATATTGTTGGAAGTCTTTTTGCGAGCATGGTTTTTCCGGCACCGGGCGGACCAATTAAAATGGCATTGTGACTTCCTGCAGCAGCGATCTCCAGTGCCCGCTTGATATTGCTCTGTCCCTTCACTTCACTGAAATCATGCTCATATTCAAATTGCGCCTGATCAAAGGCCTCTTTGATATTTATGTGTACAGGTTCTAATGTCTTCTCATGATTGAGATAATGAATTATCTCATCAATGTGCTCGATTCCATAGACCGACAATTCACTGACCATGGCTGCTTCTCTTTCATTCGAACGCGGAACAAAAAGTGCTTTAAATCCTTCTTTTTTCGCCTGCATGGCAATGGATAAAGCTCCTTTGATGGGCTTCACGCTTCCGTCAAGTCCCAGCTCACCCAACATCATATATGATGTCAGTTCGTCGGGATTGGTTAATTGTTCGGTGGCACCTAATATCGCCATGGCAATGGGCAGATCAAATGCTGAGCCGGTCTTTCGTATATCGGCCGGTGCCAGATTGACAATAACTTTTGTTCGAGGAAAATAATAGCCTCTGCTTTTGAGCGCGCTTTCAATGCGATGCTGACATTCTTTAACGGCATTATCCGGTAAGCCTACAATAAAAAAATGTGCTCCTGCACTGACATTGACTTCGATGGAAATGGTGATGGCGTGTACACCCATAATGGTGCTGCCATAAGTTGATACGAGCATGGTGTTTTTAGTTTAGCATTACAAATGTAGGAGTTTTATTCTATATTAGCTTTCTATGCGAATAACCAACTACTTACTGTTATTGATGCTAACGGCTTTCCAAATCACTGTGAAAGCTCAGTCTGCCTTGCTTCCGCAACAATCCAAACATCTTTATTTCCTTGACAGGTTGGATATTAAATCAGGAAAAGTATCTGACTTACACTTTTCTGCAGGCCATCCTTATAATCGTCAGTATCTGGTTAATTATGTGAAGGCTATGGTGGATTCAACAGAAAATACAGATAGCACCGTTGTTCTTACAACGATCGATCAATATAATTTACGCAGCTTCTACATGAACAATCTGGAGTGGTTAAAAAAAGATCGTTCTTTATTTGCTTCTAAAAAACCAATATGGAATAAACTGTATCAAACGCCCGCTAATTTTCTTGAACATTACGGCGATGATTTTTTTGTGGTGATTAATCCGCTGATTCAGGTTCGTCAGTCAGTAGAAAAAATCGAAGACACAACATTATACAATTACATTAATCAACGTGGTCTGTCTGTACGGGGCGGCATTGGTGAAAAGATCGGTTTTTCCATGATGGCCATGGATGTGCAGGAGCGCGGTCCTGTTTTTTTTCGTGAATGGGTAGATAGTCTGAAGTCGGTACCCGGAGGGAATTTTTATAAGATATTCAAAAAGACCGGGGTGGATTATATTGATGCAAGAGGATCTGTTACTTTCCGCGCCAATAAATATATCCGTTTTCAGGCGGGCTATGATCGTCATTTTATTGGTGATGGGTACCGCAGTCTTTTCCTGAGTGAATTTGCCGGCAATCGGCTTTTTGTCAAGATCAATACACAGTTCTGGAAGATCCGCTATCAGAATTTGTTTATGGAATTACAGGCGGGCGCAGCAGATAACAGCACCAATAATCTGGTTCCCCGGAAATATGCTGCCATGCATCACTTGAGTATGAATATCACTCCCTGGCTGAATATGGGTTTGTTTGAATCGGTCATCTTCGGGAGGAAGGATCGTTTTGAATTCGGTTATCTTAATCCGGTTATTTTTCTGCGAAGTGTCGAAGGTAATCTCGGTAGCAGGGATAACGCCGTTATAGGTGCTGATTTTAAAATTAATTTACTTAAGCGGGGTCAGGTATATGGACAGTTACTGCTGGATGAATTCAATCTGTCTAAAATGCGGGAGCAATCCGGATGGTGGGGTAATAAAACCGGTCTGCAACTCGGCGTGAAATATGTCGATGTAGCTTCCATTAAAAATCTGGATATGCAGGCGGAATGGAATCGGGTTCGTCCATTTACCTATTCACATTTTGATTCGGTATCGAGCTATTCACATTATAATCAGCCGCTGGCTCATCCGCTTGGCGCAAATTTCAATGAATATATTTTATTGTTCAGATACCAGCCTGTCAATCGTTTGCAAATGCAGGCACGTCTTATTTACTGGAAACAGGGAGTGGACAGTGCGGGATATAATTCCGGCGGAAATATTTTTCGTCTGAACGGAGATGGTCGCACACGCGAATTTGGCTATAGTTTGTATAATGGTGTTTCCCGCAATGTGATGAATGCCTCCTTGCTGATCACTTACGAAATAAAAGAAAATATTTTTATTGATTTGCATGGTTTATACCGAAAGGAAGAAAAAAACTTTTCTCCGTCAACCAATACTATGCAGATTGGTGCCGGGCTTCGGATGAATTTATGGTTCAGGGATTATGATTATTAAATAGGAAATTATCCTTCGAGATGAATACTGAATACGATCATGCGCGCCTGCATGCGGTCGATTACGCGTGAATAGATGAGATTTGGATCGCGGCTGTGTACATTGGGAATGGTATTACTGATCTTGATTTCCGGACTAAAAATGAAACTTGGGAAATAGAAATTAAATCCGAATCCGAGTTCATAGCCAAAGGCGCCTTTGATCAGTTTGACAAGGTCTTCTGCTTTTCTCTTCTGACTGTTGCTGGCCAGGTCATATTCATATTTACCACCACCCATTACATACACGCGGAAATTTCCGATACGGTCGCTGTTGAATTTTGCCTGAAACGGGAAGCTGACATAAATGCTTTCAATCAGTTTTTCCTGAACAGGCGAATCATCAAAGCGCGGATATTTTAAATTATAATTAATCGATCGGGAGGCAAAAATTAGATGGGGATTTGTCCGGAGTTCCAGATGATTGGTTAGTCTCAACGTCCCTAATAAGCCTAGTCCGAAACCGGTTTTAGAGACAGGAGAAACAATGGAGACGCTGTCGGATTGAAGAAAATTTACATCGTGCTGCAAATGAAACCGCGCCACATTACTGCTTAAGGTAATCCCGAAGTAATAATTCTTGAGATCATGATCGGGCATATTCCATTCGCGTTGTGCTATACTGCATAAGGGTAAACAGCAAGCAAGCAGCACGGCCGTGATTATTTTTCTCCCGTGTATAAACTGCTTATGCCAAATGACAGCTTTTTGCATTTTGTTTCCTTAAATCCTGTTTTTTTCATCACATCCAGAAATGCATCTCCTTCGGGAAATGCCTGAATGCTGTTATTGAGATATTTATAAGCCTTTTGGTTGTGGCTGAGCCAGCCGGCCAATTTAGGCGCAATGTACTTCATATATCCGTTGTAAAGCTGTTTCCATACCGGAAAAGAGGGTTTGGAAAATTCCAGCACTACCAATCTTCCGCCCGGTTTTAATACCCTGTGAATTTCCTGCAGGCCTTTTTCGAGGTGTTCAAAATTGCGTACTCCAAATGCGACCGTTACTGCATCAAACGAATGATCGGGGAAATTTATTGCTTCACTGTCGCCTTCCTGCAATACGATCATTTCACGAAGCGATTTTTTTTCAATTTTCTCCCGTCCGGCTTCCAGCATTTTCGGGCTGATGTCAATGCCGATCACTTGTTCCGGATGTAGTTGTTCAGCCGCCATGATGGCCAAATCTGCTGTGCCGGTGGCTACATCAAGGATCCGTGCCGGTTTTTCTTTTGCTAAAAGCTTCAGGGCTTTTTTACGCCAGGCAATGTCAATGCCTCCTGATAACACCCTGTTCAGAAAATCATACCGGGGAGCAATGTGGTCAAACATTTCTGCCACCTGTGTTTTTTTATCTTTCCCGGAGTCTTTATCCGGAACGATATGGTCGTGGTCGTAGGAACTGTTCATGCGGGTGTCAAAGTTAAGATTTAACTTGCAGCAATGAATATCATTTCGGCCACATACCTTATCAGCAGTCCGTCGGTAGATAAATGTCCGCCAGCCGATAAGCCGGAGTATGCTTTTATCGGCCGAAGCAATGTCGGAAAATCTTCGCTGATCAATATGCTGTGCGACCGTCAGAATTTGGCCAAGACCAGCGCTACACCGGGCAAGACGCAACTCATTAATCATTTTGTTATTCAAAGCGATCCGTCGGCAGCAGGTAAAAAGAAGAACGCAACCATTTCGTGGTATATGACTGATTTGCCCGGCTACGGTTATGCGAAAGTGGGGCAGGGACAACGTGCATCCTGGAAGAAAATGATCGAAGGGTATCTGCGTAACAGATCCAATCTAGTTGTTGTATTTGTATTGATAGACGTCCGTCATGATCCGCAGGCAATCGATCTGGCCTTTATTCGTCAGTTGGGTGAATGGAGGGTTCCCTTTTGTATTGTTTTTACCAAGAGCGACAAAGAAAATCAGCGGACCGTACAAATGAATAAAAAACAATTTCTGGATACACTCTCCAAAGACTGGGAATATCTGCCGCCTCATTTCGTTACTTCAGCCGTGAAGCAAAGAGGGCGAAAGGAAATACTGACGTATATAGCTGAATGTAATGAGTCGCTTCAGCAGCTTACTCCGTAACAACCAGACGGAAACCATTTCCGTGTATGTTCACGATCTCTACATTTGTTTCTTCTTTCAGATATTTGCGAAGTTTAGCAATATAAACATCCATACTCCTTCCGTTAAAATAAGTATCGCTGCCCCAAATTTTCTTCAGTGCTTTTTCTCTGGGCAACAGATCATTCTTGTATTCGCAGAGCATGCGCAGTAAATCACTTTCTTTAGGGGAGAGGGTATGGCTGGAGTTACCCTTCGTCAGTTGTCTGAGTTTAGGATTGAAATGATACCCACCCAGATCATATTCCTGATTCTCTGATTCAGTTTTAGCTTCTTCATTTCTTTTCAGAATCACTTTGATCTTCATCAGTAACACTTCGCTGTCAAATGGCTTGGTGATATAATCGTCAGCCCCAAGCTTGTACCCGCTGATAATATCTTCTTTCATGGTTTTGGCGCTCAGAAAGAATAACGGTACATCCGGATCTACATCGCGAATAGCTTCTGCCAGGGTAAACCCATCCATATGGGGCATCATGATATCGAGCAGACACATGTCAAACTTTTCCCGCTGAAAAGCTGCTAAGCCTAAACGGCCATCACGTTCCAGCGTGACGTCATAATCATTCAGTTCAAGATAATTTTTCAACACATTGCCAAAATTGCTGTCGTCTTCTACCAGAAGTATTTTTGATTTAGGAGTATCCATAATAATTGATCGTTTTAGTTGATTGATTTTTCTTTCGGTAACAAATAAAGTTAATTCATTTAATAACATCAAATATGATGGTATCAAATATTTGTTAAAGGACAAGAAGATCGTCGATCTTCTGTCAATTAAAAATAAATGCACCCATCTGATTGATAGTAATTTCTTCTTCCTCAGCCAGATGTTTTATGACGTCCAGTACTTTTTCTTTTTCCTCTTCTGAATAGGATGAAACAAAGGATTTTATATCAACATATCCGTTTCGGCTTGCATCTTTCAGAAATAAACGTATTGACTGAAATGAATCGAAGTCAATGTTTTCTTTGCGTTTAACTGAAATACAATTGTCACATATCCCACAGGCTTCTGCCTGTGAGTCTCCGAAATAGGCTGCCATCATAACGGAGCGACAAGTCAGCATCTCAGATGCATACCGTATGATGGCAGCCACTCGTTGTTCAAAACGTTGTTTGCGTAGGTTCAATTCATGCGGACGAACGATCCACTCGTCAGTCATAGGTCTTCCTTCGGGAAATCGTATCTGCGGTGTATTGACAGGTGGCTGGTAGCGAATGATCTGAAAACGATGCAATCGGTTGAGGTCGGCAATGATGATTTCTTTTGGGAGCGACAGGTTTTTTGCAATGACATATTCAGACACGGGTACGGCCATATCCAGAATGCCTCCATATGTTCTTAATAATGATTTGATAACGGGTTCGAGGTCGGGATGATCTTCTTCGAATTGTTCCAGTGTTTCACGGTCAACGATAAATTCAATTTTTGAGGTCAATGCAATCTTGGGCGCATAGCTGATCCATCCCTCCTGTTCAAGCTGCTGCAAGGCATAGAGGGTAGCTGTTAAAGGGAGTGAAAATCGTTCGGTAAAAATCTCTATATCAAAATCCATCCAGTCATCTCCCTCATAACCGGCCGGTATTTGCAGAAAACCGGTTATATGACGAAAAACCTCCCGTATAAATTCCGGAGAGGGATAACGTATATCGGAAAGTTCCTGTAAGATATGATCATCCTTATCGTGATGTAACAATATCGCATAGGCTTTCTGACCATCCCTTCCGGCACGTCCGGCTTCCTGATAATAATTTTCCAGGCAATCCGGCATATCATGGTGAATGACTATCCGCACATCCGGCTTGTCGATCCCCATGCCAAAGGCATTGGTACATACCATCACGGGTGTTTCATCCTTCATCCAGGCTTCCTGTTTTTGGGAACGCTCTTCGCTGCTGAGGCCGGCATGATAAAAATCGGCACGAATACCCTGAAGATTTAGCATCTCGGCGAGCTCCTGTGTTTTGTTGCGACTGCGGCAGTAGATAACACAACTCACATCATTCTGCTTTAATATCTCAACGATCTTTCCTGTTTTTGAATGATTGCGGAATACCCGAAAAGATAAGGCCGGACGCAGGAAGGATCCTCTGAATATATTGGCGTTATTCATGAGTAGTTTATGGCATATATCTTGCTGTACTTCCGGCGTCGCAGAAGCTGTTACGGCAATGAGGGGTATATTGGGCAGGTGTTCTCGGATTTCGGCGATCTTCAGATATGCCGGACGGAAATCATAACCCCACTGCGATATACAATGGGCTTCATCAACAGCAATGAGACTAATGCCTAATGAAAAAAGATATTCTTCAAATAAGGCCGTCTGTAATCGTTCAGGCGATACATAAAGAAATTTACAATTGCTGTCACCGGCTGTTTTGAGAATTTGCCTAACTTCATTTCGGGTATTCTCCGCCGTTATAGAAAAAGCTGTAATCCCTTTTCGTCTCAGATGCTCCACCTGATCTTTCATCAGAGCAATCAAGGGTGAGATGACCAGACACAGACCATCTTTTGTCATGGCGGGAACCTGAAAGCATAGACTTTTACCTCCTCCGGTAGGCAGAAGCGCCAGGGTATCATGTCCATTCAAAACAGATTGAATGATGTCTTCCTGCATTGGTCTGAATTGTCGGTAACCCCAGTGCTTTTCAAGAACGTGATGGATGTTATTCATGGTTAGGTGTTTAAATGACTTTTTTGAAAAACAGGCGTACGGAATTGGCTGCCAGTACCACATCGCTCATACCCATGACCAATGCGCCGAAGGTAGGTGTCAAAAAACCAAAAGCAGCAACCGGTATAGCGATAATATTATAAAAGAAAGCCCAGAATAAATTTTGTTTGATCGTGATGTACGTGTGTTTACCTAATCCAAGCGAGAGAGGCAGATTTTTAAGACCATGACTCATAAGCACCACATCAGCGGTCTGCATCGCTACCTGCGAGGCTTCAGTGAGCGAAATACCGATCGTTGCTTTGGCTAATGCCGGTGCATCATTGATGCCGTCTCCGATCATCGCTGTAGGCATATCTTTGTTGAGTCGGTCGATAATGGCTAATTTTTCTTCCGGATTTTTTTCTGCGATCACTTCATGGATGTCAAGTTCAGCGGCAATAATATCACATTTGCTTTTCAGATCTCCGCTGAGCAGGATGGTATGGATATTGTTTTTCTTTAAGTAAGTGATGATCATTTTTGCTTCTTCCCTTATTTCATCTTTGACATCAATCCATCCGAGGAGTTGTCCGTTTTTGAGTATATACACATTGTGTGCAGCATCACTGGTAACATGGGCAGCAGCTTTAAATGATCCCGCTATGAATTCATTTCCTTCCGCATCCCATGCTTTCATCCCCAGTCCTTTGATCTCTTCCATTTTTGTCCAGCGGAATTCATTTTTTGTTTTCCATGTATGGGCAATACATATCGCGATCGGGTGATTGGAATATTTTTCCAGGGAGTATGCTAACTGCTGAAAAGTGGATGCGTTCCAGGTATGGTCTAAAATGGAAAAATCAGCAATATTAAATTGCCCGGTGGTAAGCGTACCTGTTTTATCAAACACAACCTGTTTGATATTTTTAAAAAGTTCCAGACTTTTTGCATTTCTGAATAAAATACCTTGTCGGGCGGCACGACCCAGACCAACGGCAATAGCGGCCGGTGTGGCGAGTCCCATAGCACAGGGACATGCAATGACGAGTACAGCAATGCTGCGCATGAGCGCATCTTCAAATACACCCAGTATAAACCAGTTGGCAATGAACGTGATGAGGGCGATACCTAATACAACCGGTACGAATATGGCACTTATTTTATCAGCCAGTTGCTGTACCGGTGGCTTTTCTCCCTGAGCTTGTTTTACCAGATTGACAATGTTTGACAAGGTGGAATCTTTGGCGGCTGCGGTCACCTGTGCTTTGACAGTGCCATCAATCAGTAAGCTGCCACCTATCATGAGATCTTTGGGTTTTTTCGTGATAGGAAGACTTTCCCCCGTAATAATACTTTCATTCACGGTAGCATCTCCCCAGAGAATCTTGCAATCGGAGGGGATCTGTTCACCGCTTTTAATGAGGATGAGATCACCGACACGCAAGGCAGTATTCTCCACTTGAAAGATTTGTTCCTGTTGTTTGTCATCAAAGGCGATCATATTTGCCATCACCTTTTGAGATTTGGCTAAAGCACGTAATGCCCGTTGTGTATGACGAATGGAGGCATCCTCCATATAGTTACCGAAGAAAACGAGCGTAATGATAGTAGCGGCTGTTTCATAAAAAAGATAATCTTCTGCCTGCCCGATCATTGTGCCGTATAAACTGTAAACGAAAGCAGCGGTTGCCCCTATTGTAATTAGTACATTCATATTGGGCATACGGTTGCGCAGACTCACCCATGCACTTCTTCCGAAATACTGCATTCCGGTGATATATACCGGTAAACAAAGAGTCAGCTGTACATATGGATTCATTAGCCAGTGCATGTTGAGCCATTTATGAAACATGTGCAGCAGCAGTACGAAGGTGAAAGGAGCACAGATCAGCAGATAACGCAGGTATTGATTCATGGGCTCTTTGCCGGAAGGAGTCTGACTTTCGTTTTCCTGGTGCACCTTGTAGCCCAATTGATGAATGCCTTTGATGATGTGATCTATTTTTTGTTGATCATCCGGTAGTTCACAGGACAATTCACTGCTCACTGGATTGACCTGTATTTCCGCAGCTCCTTCTTTTTTCAGATAACCGGAAATCGTCAGGGCACAGTTGGCGCAGGTCATGCCGTCTATCTTCCAGTTTATTTTTTTTGCTGTTGTGGCCATAACGTACAGGTAGGTTTATACAAAGTTACATAACCTGACTGCGCTTTGCCGGGAGCGGATGTAATATCTTTGCAACATCGAAGCAAATTGATGGAGCAAATTTTTTCATTGGATCAGCTGAATGAAACCGTCCGGGTTTTCTGGAACCATTACGGTCATCGGAGAATCTTTGCTTTTTACGGAGCAATGGGAGCCGGGAAAACAACCTTCATCCATGCTCTTGCACAGTATCTGGGTGTAAAAGATGCCGTTTCGAGTCCGACGTTTTCCATTATCAATGAATATCTTACTGATAGCGACAACTGCATGTATCATGCCGATTTATATCGCATTAAAGGTTGTCAGGAGGCCGAGGATATCGGACTGGATGAGTTGCTTCATAGCGGTGCCATTTGTTTGATTGAGTGGCCGGAAAGGATTGATTCTATTCTCCCTACGAAAACTGTCCGAATAGATATTTCAACTTTATCATCCGAACTGAGGATGATAAAGGTATCGGAAGCCGGATAGAATGTTGTATTTTGTGACCATAGATAATTTATGTACGTATGCCTTCTTCTCAGAAACCTATAGTAAGTGCTTCCTTTAATTATGAGACGCAGGAAGAAATGCTGGATATCCCCAGAAAATCAGGGAGTCTGGTGATTGGACTACCCAACGAGCAGTCGCTCCAGGAAAATCGTGTGGCGCTGACTCCGGAGGCGGTAAGTGTACTCACGAATAATGGTCATCAGGTTATTCTGGAATATCATGCCGGAGAAGGAGCTCATTATTCCGATAAGGATTTCAGTGAGGCAGGTGCCAAGATTGCTTTTGATAAAAACGAAGTTTATCAGGCGGATATGCTGATCAAATCAGCTCCGGTGAGTGAGACCGAGCTCGATTATTTGAAAGTGGGTCAGACAATTATATCACCGATTCATATTGCGGTGATGAAATCGGAGATTATGGAGGCGATGATGAACAAGAAGATCACTGCATTGTCTTTTGAAAATTTAAAGGATGACTCCGGCCATAATCCGATTGTACGTAGTATGAGTGAAATTGCCGGCAGTGCTGTAATGCTGATCGCTGGTCAATATCTGAGTAGTTTCAATAACGGCAAAGGTGTGTTACTGGGCGGCATCAGCGGTATTCCGCCAACCAAAGTAATCATTGTTGGAGCAGGTATCGTGGGAGAATATGCAGCGAGAACTGCTCTGGCAATGGGAGCGAGTGTCAAAGTATTTGATAATAATATTTACCGGTTAAAGCGCATGCAGAATGCGATTGGTCAGCGTATGTGGACCTCCGTTATAGAGCCTAAAATTCTGGCCAAACAATTAAAGACCTGTGATGTAGCGGTCGGTGCCTTATCCTCCACAGGAGGAGGTCGCACGCAAATTGTAGTAACAGAAGAGATGGTATCTGCGATGCGACCCGGAAGTGTCATCCTCGATGTAAGTGTAGATCGTGGCGGTTGTTTTGAAACCAGTGAAGTGACCAGTCATGAAAGTCCGATATTCATGAAATACGGAGTGATTCATTATTGTGTTCCGAATATACCAAGCGGATTTGCCCGCACAGCTTCGCAAGCAATCAGCAATGTGCTGATGCCGCTGCTGCTGGAGATAGGTGACGAAGGTGGACTGGAAAATTTATTGTGGCATAAACTGAATATCCGCAACGGAATTTATCTGTATAAAGGGGCACTTACCAATATTTACCTGAGTCAGCGTTTTGATTTAAAATATACTGACCTCAACTTACTGATCGCCAGTCGGCGTTAATGAGTTTCCTTATATCTGCTGATCGGAATAATGGAATGACAGGATGCATATTCCTGCGGATCATTACTGCTAATGATAACCAGTCTATCCTTGCCATAATGCTCAATAAGTGATTGATACATCGAGACGCCGGCTTCATCAAGATTCGTACATGGTTCATCAAGCAATAATACATCGGTGTTACAAAAAAATGCCTGAGCCAGTTTTACACGCTGCATCATCCCGCTACTGAAATATCGAATTTGTTTGCCGGCTTGTTTTTTTAATTCGATCTGCGAAATAATTTCATCAACCGTCAATCCGGGCAGGATAGGTTTCAGACTAAAATGAAAACGCAGGATTTCTGTCAGCGTCATTTCGCCGGGTAAGCTCATATAGGGCGCGACGAGTGAAATATGCAGGTAATATTTTTCAGCGGGTATTTCACCAATTTCGTTCAGCAAACAAATGGTTCCTTCCGTATGCGAGAGAGAGCCGGCTATGATTTGAAGTAAAGTAGATTTTCCGGAGCCATTGGATCCGGTAATGGCATAATGGTTTCCCGTTTCGAGTTCGATACTGAGGTGTCTAAAAATCCATTCGCGGCTGAAGCGTTTGCCCAGATCAGAAAGCGATATTTTCATCTGATGGATTTTTCAACATCCGCTTAATGATTCCAATTTCTGATTTCTGAATGAAAGCAAGAATCTCATCTTTCATGGAAGAATCCTTGAAGTTTTTTTGAATGATTTCTACTGCTTTACTGACGTTATGCTTTTCGACAAAAAGAATATGATAGATATCGAAGATCTGTTCCTGTTGTTCTTTGGTAAATCCTCTGCGGGCAAGTCCCACGTTATTGATGCCGACATAACTCAGCGGCTCTCTTGCCGCTTTAACATAGGGTGGCACATCTTTTCTGATAGCACTCATGCCGGCAATATAGGTATGTGCACCGATATGGGTAAACTGATGAGCTGCGCTCATGCCGCCGATGATGGCATAATCGTCAACGATGACATGGCCGGCCAGCTGAACTGAATTGGCCAATATCACATGATTGCCGACTATACAGTCATGTGCTACATGTGCATAGGCCATGATCAGGCAATGCTCTCCCACTTTAGTCGTATTCTTATCAGTGGTACCGCGGTGGATGGTAGCACATTCGCGGATAATGGTATAATCGCCGATTTCTGCCAGCGTATATTCCCCTTTGTATTTCAGATCTTGCGGAACCGCACCGATGACGGCACCTGGAAAGATCTGACAATGCTGTCCGATGCGAGAGCACGGGAAAATCGTTACATTACTCATAATGTGTGTGCCGTCTCCGATGACCACATCATCATGAATCATGGCGAAGGGATCAATCCGAACATTTTGACCTATTTTGGCATCGGGGTGCACATATGCAAGATTACTGATCATACATTGGTTCGTTTTACAATTTGAGCGGTCAGATCGGCTTCGCAAACAATTTTGTTACCTACAAAAATGGTTCCTTTCATTTCGCAGATTCCTCTGCGGATTGGATTTTTCAGTTCCATTTTCATGATAAGTGTATCACCCGGAACAACCTTCTGCTTGAATTTACAATTATCTACTTTCAGAAAATAAGTATCGTATTTGTCTTCTGTATCTCTTGGAATGGCTAGTACTCCTCCGCATTGTGCCAGGGCCTCAATCTGAAGAACTCCCGGCATCACATAATTTCCAGGAAAATGTCCCTGAAAGAAAGGCTCATTATAGGTTACATTTTTAATGCCGATGATATGCTGATCTGTATGTTCAATGATTTTATCAACAAGAAGAAACGGGAAACGGTGTGGCAATATACGTTCGATGGTGACAATATCGTATAATGGAGCCTGATCGGGATGATAGGCGGGCACCTGAATTTTATTCTTAAGTTTTTTGATATGCTCCTTGATCTTCCTGGCAAAAGCCACATTACCGGCATGTCCGGGACGATTAGCTATAATGTGTGCCTTGAAAGGAAAACCGACGAGTGCCAGGTCGCCGATCAGATCCAGCAGTTTATGTCTGGCAGGTTCATTCGGGAAACGCAGTTGAAGATTATTCAGATAGCCTTCGCTGGTTACATCGAAACGTTCTTTCCCGAAACTTTTGGCTAATTTTTCCAGTTGGGGTTCGGTAACCGGCTTATCAACTACAACGATCGCATTATTTAAATCGCCGCCTTTGATCAGATTATTATTCAGTAAATATTCCAGTTCATGAAAGAAAGAGAAGGTACGGCAAGGGGCAAAGTTTTCATTAAATTCAGATAAGTCCTTTATCTGCGCATGCTGCGTACCAAGAACAGGTGAATTAAAATCAATTAATGTGTTTAACCGATATGAATCCGCCGGCATGGCCACCATCTCTACTTTCTTTTCATCATCGTAGAAATAAATATTATGCTCAATGGTGTACCAGTGTTTAGTTGCCTGCTGCTGGATGGATCCTGCCTGCTTCAGCAGATCAACAAATGGGGCGGCACTCCCATCCATGATAGGTAATTCCGGTCCGTCAATTTTGATGTTTACATTATCGATTCCGTTGGAGATCAGAGCAGCCAGCAGGTGTTCGATGGTGCTGACTGAAGCGCCATTCTGTGATATGGTAGTACTGCGGTTTGTTTCAACAACATTGTCCACATCAGCTTTTACGGTAGGCTGACCTTCCAGATCAGTTCGCTGGAATACAATCCCTGTATTGGCTTCGGCCGGCTCCAGGGAAATGGTTACGGATTGGCCCGTATGGATGCCTATCCCTGACAGGGAAACAACTTTTGCTATAGTCTGCTGAAAATCACTCAAAACCTTCATAACACGCGAAAGTAGTAAAAAGCCATAAGAAATATGGCTAGCGGGGACAAATAGATGCTGAAAAACTTATTTAGTACGAAGTTTTCAGCGCCTCCATTTTTTTGATGATGGATTCCAGCTCTGAAATGCGCTTTTCTATTTCAGGCAGATTTTTGAATACAGCCTGACTGCGCAGGGTGCTGGTGTAATCACTGGCAGGGGAACCGGTAACAACACTTTTATGTTGTTTAATGGATTTGGAGACGCCACTTTGTGCATTGATCCTGGAACCATCCGCAATCGTGATATGTCCCACAATGCCCGCTTGTCCGCCAATCAGTACATTTTGACCAATTTTGGTACTGCCGCTGATGCCTGCCTGAGCAGCAATGGCTGTATTCTCACCGATCTCTACGTTGTGAGCTATTTGTATGAGATTATCTAATTTGGCTCCCTTGCGAATAATAGTTGAACCAATCGTAGCACGGTCGATGGTACAATTGGATCCGATTTCAACATAATCTTCAATGACTACATTTCCGATCTGAGGAACTTTTTTAAAGGTGCCGTCGGCCTGAGGAGCAAAGCCAAAACCATCGCTGCCAACCACTGTTCCCGAGTGAATGATTACATTTTTGCCGATGATACACTGATGACCAATCTTAACTCCCGGCTTGAGGATTGTATTGTCTCCAATGACAGCATCGTCTCCGACAAAAACCTGCGGATGAATCTTAACGCCTTTGCCAATTTTGACACGCTCGCCAATATAACTGAAGGCTCCGACAAAAACCTGATCCGTGAGCTCAGCACTCGGCGCAATAAATGAAGGTTGCTGAATGCCCGTGAGTTGTCCCGATTTTACTTGTTCATATGCTTGCAGTAAGGTGGCGAAGGCTGAATAGGCATCCGCAACCATCAGCAGGGTGGCATGAATCGGCTTTTTTAATTCAAGACTTTCATTAACAATGATCAGGGAAGCATTCGTTTCGTACAGATAGTCTTCGTATTTCGGATTTGCCAGAAAGCTTAGCTGACCTTTTTGTGCATCTTCAATTTTCCCGAATGAGGTCACTTTTTCTTCGGGATTTCCGATAATTTGAGCTCCAATCATGGAGGCGATCTGACTTGCTGAAAATTCCATATTTCTGGTGTGCCGCAAATTTACGCTTTATGATGGCAATAAAGCTTCGTTATTAAATGATTTCAGCCGGCATGCAAAGGTAAAACTTATTTGCTGCAGCGGTAGTAACCTGTTGAATTAAAACGTATTCAACTTCTGAAATATTTTTCACCCGACCATCTTTAAACAGAATTTTTATTTGTTCATTGACCGGATTGTACATCCTGTTTGAAGCTACACCGTCAAAAACAAACCATTCTGCGTCTTCAGTTTCAATAGACAAGGTATTGGCGGCTTTTTGTTGCATGGCCATCATAAAATCTTTTTCAAAGGGAGTTTCGCTAAGTCTGGTTTTTAGAATCCGGCGGTTGATGAGCCTTTGACACAGTTCACTCAAAATAAAATCAGGATGAGTCATCCATTTTTTTATGGAACTGAGGATATCGTAATCATCCAGCAAGCAAAAGGCGTTCAGGTTATTTTTTATATATAAGGCGCTATTTTCTGTTCTTAAAAAGGCATCCAGTATCTCGGAAGTAGAAAACAAATTGGTTGATTGCCTGGCAATCAATTTGGCTCTCTGCAGAATTTTTACCAGCATATTTTCTGCGCCCAATACGGTTTTATGCAAATAAGCCTGCCAGTACATCAGCCGTCGGGCCACCAGGAATTTTTCAATGGAATAAACCCCTTTTTCTTCGACAACCAGCTCGTTTTGATGCACCGTCATCATTTTGATGATGCGGTCGTATCCGATGACACCTTCACTCACACCGCTGTAAAAACTATCTCTTGTGAGATAATCCATCCTGTCTACATCAAGCTGACTGCTGATGAGCTGATGAAGATAAGGTTTGGGATAGGTGCCTTTAAAAATTTCCAGCGCTATAGTCAGCTGTCCGCTAAATTCTTCATTGAGCTGTTCAAAGATCAACAGAGAGATTTCTTCATGATGCAGTTCTTCAATCAGTACATGTTCGAGGGCATGGGAAAAAGGACCATGGCCGATGTCATGAAGTAAAATGGCAATTTTCGCACCTTGTTCTTCTGCTGCACTGATCTCCGTTCCCTTGCTTCTCAGTTCATGTATGGCCTGACAGATGAGATGATACGCGCCCAGACTGTGGTGCAGACGGGTATGAACGGCACCTGGGTATACCAGCTGTGCCATAGCCATTTGGTGAATACGCCGCAGACGCTGATAATACGGGTGACTGATCAGTTGAAAGATCAACGGGTCATCGATGGTAATAAAACCATACACCGGATCGTTAATAATTTTTCGAAAACCCATGCTGCTCTTTTGATAATTTTTTCAAAGGTAGAGAAATCAGGAATTGATACATTTACATATTAAATTATTAAAGGACGAACCGGCATGCAAAAAAACGCGCCACTGGCAACCATTCTGTGGGTAGATGATGAGATAGAAAGTCTTCAGTCGCAAAAACTCTTTCTCGAACAAAAAGGATATGAAGTTCATACACTCACCAACGGATTTGATGCGATTGATTTTATTAAGGTGCATCCGGTGGATTTGGTACTGATGGATGAAACCATGCCCGGATTGACCGGACTGGAAACTTTATCAAAGATCAAAGAAGTGAATCGTTCCCTGCCGGTCATTTTGATCACTAAAAATGAAACGGAAAATTTGATGGATGATGCCATTGGCTCACAGATATCCGATTACCTGATCAAGCCCGTTAATCCAAATCAGGTATTGTTAAGTATCAAAAAAATAATTGATAATAAAAGGCTTGTTTCGGAGAAGACAACGGCGGCTTATCAGCAGCAATTTCGTCATCTGTTCACGGCATTGAACAGTAATCCAAGCTATCAGGAATGGATGGATATCTACAAGAAGCTGGTGTATTGGGAACTTGAAATCAGTAAAGTAGACAGTGCGGGTATGCAGGAAGTGCTTCAGTCGCAGAAAGTAGAAGCGAACAGCGAGTTTTTTAAATTCATCAGTAAAAATTATGCCGGCTGGATGAAGCATGGAGCGGGCGAAATCCCGGTGATGAGTCATACGCTGGTAGCCCAAAAAATCTTACCATATATCCAACCCGGTATTCCGCTCTTTTTTATACTGATTGACAATCTTCGTGTTGATCAGTGGCGGGTTATACAACCCGAATTTGCTTCTTCTTTCCGTATAGTGGAAGAAGATACGTTTTATGCTATTCTTCCAACGGCAACCCAATATAGCCGTAATGCAATTTTCGGCGGTATGTTGCCGGCTGAAATAGAAAAAAAATATCCTGCTTTATGGAAAAATGACACGGATGATGGAGGTAAGAATTTGCATGAAGAGGAATTGTTTTATGCTCAAATAAAATCATCATATAAAAAAGACATTAAAATGTCTTTTACAAAAGTATTGAATCATCAGGCCGGCCAGGATCTGGTAAACAATGTCCATAATTTACTGCATAATGATCTTAATGTAATTGTGTACAATTTTGTAGATATGCTGAGTCATGCCCGAACGGAAATGGAGGTGTTAAAAGAGCTGGCTGCTGATGAAAAAAGTTATCGAAGTATTACCGGGAGCTGGTTCGAACATTCTCCGTTGTTTCAGGCTTTGAAGAAAGTTGCCGATAAAAATATTCAGGTGGTTGTTGCCACAGATCATGGAAGCATTCGTGTGCAAAAACCAGTCAAAGTTTTAGGAGATAAAGAAACCACCGCAAATATCCGATATAAACATGGGCGAAATCTGGGTTTTGACCCGAAGGAAGTGTTTTGTATTAAAGATCCGCGTACGATCGGCTTGCCTACGCCCAATATTAATTCCAGTTATATTTTTGCAAGAGAGAACCAGTTCTTCTGTTACCCCAACAACTATCATCATTTTTCGAATTATTTTAAAAATACATTTCAGCATGGTGGTATTAGTCTGGAAGAAATGATTGTGCCCGTAGTCCGCATGGTATCCAGATAAAATCTCTCCACGCTATGTGGAAAAGTACCATCGTTGTGCTGTTCATTCCAGTAAGCAGAGAGTTAAATTTGTAATCCACAATATGTGGCAACAGCATCAATATAAACAGATATGAAGTTTAATCAGCATACCCTTGATCAGCTGGAGTCCATCCTTGAAGAGGCCGGTTATGTGGTACGTTACGAACGTGGAAATTTCCAGAGCGGATATTGTGTCCTCGAAGAAAAGAAAGTAGTTGTTTTGAATAAATTTCTGAGTCTGGAAGGTCGCATTCAAACCGTACTGGATCTTTTGCCACAAGTACAGATTAATATTGATCTCTTAACGGATCAGGCACAGCGTTTATACACAGAAGTTCTGTCGATGGCCGCAGCCAAAGAAGCAGCAGCGGCGGCTGCCTGAAATTTACATTTACATGGATGAGCTATCCTTCTTTTAAAGTGACTTTTTTGGGTACGGGCACCAGCAGTGGCGTCCCCATGATAGGATGTGATTGTGTGGTCTGTCAATCAAAAAACAAGAAAGACCACCGTCTTCGAAGCAGTGTGCTGATAGAAAGTGCAAAGACAACTCTTGTCATTGACACCACGCCTGATTTTCGTTATCAGATGCTGCGTAACAATGTAAAGCGTGTGGATGCGGTCATCTTTACACATCCCCATAAGGATCATATGGCCGGGCTGGATGATGTGCGGGCATACAATTTATTTTCGGGAAAGCCGATGGAGATTTATTGTAACAGCATTACAGAAGAGGCAATACGTCGCGATTTTTTTTATGCTTTCACAGAGAAGAAATATCCCGGTGTCCCGTCGCTTCATCTCAATCATATCGGAGCAGATGCGTTTACTATTGGTAATCTCACGATTCAGCCTGTTCTTGTATGGCATTTACACATGCCGGTACTGGGATTTCGCTTAGGCCCCTTTACCTATATAACCGATGCTAACCGTATTGAGGATACCGAAAAAGAAAAGATCAGCGGCACGCAAATTCTGGTACTGAATGCGCTGAGAAAACAGCCGCATCTGTCTCATTTTACGTTGGATGAGGCCATAGAGTTATCGGATGAGCTTAACATCCCGCAAACCTATTTTACTCATATCAGTCATCAGTTGGGTTTGCATGATGCGGTTTCTGATTCGCTTCCCCATGGCAGATCTCTTGCCTATGATGGACTGGTTTTAGAATTTTGATTCTATTAACGTTTCAGAATTTTCGTTCGTTTTATTTTTGGAGATGCAACCTAAAAAGAAAAATACCCTACGGGCTTATTTTACATTTAATGCTCGGGAGAGAAGAGCGATGCTTCTTCTTATATTTCTTATCACAATTTTTTTTATAGCGCCTCATCTTATTCCGAATATAATTAAGCCAAAAGCAGAAGATCAAAGTCCGAGAGGACAAATTAAAACAGATACCGATTCATTTCAAAATAGGTTATCAAAAAATAAATTATTTGATCATTCATATGATGTGCAGAAAAAAGTACAACCGGCTAAATTGTATCCATTCAATCCCAATACGATTTCGACAGATGAATGGAAAGCATTTGGTGTCAGAGTGAAAACGGCGGAGACAATTAAAAAATACCTGCAAAAGGGCGGTCGCTTCAACAAGCCGGAGGATCTCCGTAAAATTTGGGGGTTGTCAGATGAGCTGGTTAATCAATTAATGCCCTATGTGATAATCCCACCATCCGTTCATGAGGTGAGAAAGGAAAGTTTCAACTCGAAGTCTGTCAAGGCAAAACAAATAGACATTAATGTAGCCTCTCAGGAAGAGTGGGAGTCATTTCGTGGTATTGGATCCGGACTGGCTGGCAGAATTATCAAGTTCAGGGACAGATTAGGTGGATTTACGTCTATTGATCAGGTGGGGCAAACTTTTGGATTGCCTGACAGTACATTTCAGCAAATAAAAAGTCAGCTTCATATTGGGGTTACTCCGGTTCGTCTCTTAAACATTAATCAGCACAGCGCTGAAGATCTGGGGAAACATCCATATATCGGGTATAAAACAGCACGCACTATCCTCCAATTCAGACAGCAACACGGGAATTATCATTCTGTTCAGGAACTGAAAAAGATAGAATCATTAACGACTGAAGATTTTCATCGTATGGAGCCATATCTGACCATTGAATAAATTACAAAATCACTAACAGGTGTTAGCAATAGTCTTATATTTGCACTCCAAAATAATTAATCAATTATGAATTTCCTTCCATCGGAAACCGTTCAACAGGTGAGTCAGGCAGCCAGAGATTTTGCTAACCAGCATATCCGTCCATATGTGATGGAGTGGGATGAGTCTCAGTATTTTCCTCAATCGGCGTTACAAGAATTGGGTAAGCTTGGTTTTATGGGGATGTTTGTTCCGGAGACTTTAGGCGGCAGTGGTTTTGGATATCATGAGTATGTGGCTGCCATTGTGGAAATTGCCAAGGTTTGCGGATCGGTCGGTCTGAGTGTAGCAGCTCATAATTCATTATGCACCGGCCATATTTACTACTGCGGAAGCGAAGCGCAAAAGCAAAAATATTTACCTAAGCTGGCTTCGGCAGAGCATCTCGGTTGCTGGGCATTAACGGAACCCAATACAGGAAGTGATGCAGGGAATATGAAAACAACCGCTGTCAAAGATGGCGATGAGTGGATATTGAATGGTACCAAATGCTGGATCACACATGGGATCAGTGCTGATATTGCCGTGATTATTGCCCGTACAGGTGAGCCCAGAACCAGCGGAAATGCTACTGCATTTATTGTTGAACGTGGAACAAAGGGATTTAATGCCGGCAAAAAGGAAAATAAACTGGGAATGCGTGCCAGTGAAACTGCCGAGATCATACTGGATAATTGTCGTGTACCGGATGCAAACCGCATAGGAGAGGTGGGAGATGGTTTTCGTCAGGCTCTGAAAGTACTGGATGGCGGACGAATTTCTATTGCTGCCTTATCATTAGGTATTGCGAAAGGAGCTTATGAAGCAGCCCTTAAGTATGCACAGGAAAGATATCAGTTTGATCAGCCAATCGCAAATTTTCAGGGCGTTTCCTTTAAACTGGCTGATATGGCTACAGAAATTGCTGCTGCTGAATTATTGATTGCCAAAGCAGCTGATATGAAGAACAGGGGCGAGTCTGTGACAGAGTCCGGAGCTATTGCTAAGTATTATGCCAGTGAAGTGGCGGTAAAAGTGAGTAATGATGCCGTTCAGATCTTTGGGGGATATGGTTATACCAAAGACTTTCCCGTTGAGAAATTTTACCGTGATTCTAAACTATGTACCATTGGTGAGGGTACTAGTGAAATTCAGAAGATTGTTATTGCTCGACAGGCGCTCAAATAATTATTCTCATCATTTTTTATTTTCATTTGGTATGGTATCGTGGTGTTATTGAGTGAGGGCGACTATCAATCCAGAAAATCATCTTCTTGTTTGGGACTGTATTTATCAAAAAGTTTTTCGATAGCTCCGCCGAAGATGGGAAATTTTTCGATAGCATAATTTTTGATCACCTCAACAGATTTGTAGGCTTGCTCTTCTGTAAGACCTTCTGCCATCAGGCGGTTGATTAATTCCTGCATGATAATACAAAAAGATGATTAAGCTACTTTCAGTAAGCTTAGTGAGCTGGTGTCGAATTTACGCTGAGCATATTCCAGCGTGAGATGAAACTGATGTGTATCTGTTCCGGGCAGATCAAACATGGCATCCGTTAAAATACTTTCGCAGATGCTTCTTAATCCCCGGGCACCCAATTTATATTCCATAGCTTTTTCAACCATGAAATCAAGTACCTCATCATCGATGATCAATTCAATACCCTCTATTTCGAAAAGCTTTTTGTATTGCTTGATCAATGCATTTTTAGGCGTTGCCAGAATGGATTTAAGGGTAACGGCATCTAAAGGATTCAGGTACGTTACCACGGGAAGTCGGCCAAGTAATTCTGGTATTAGTCCAAAGGATTTCAGGTCCTGAGCATTGACATAACGCAGCAGATTTTTCTTCATGTTTTCCTGATCCTCTTTGTTGACGTTAAAGCCGATGGCATTTGTATTGATTCTCCTCGCAATGATCTTATCAATGCCGTCAAAAGCTCCCCCGCAGATAAACAGAATATTTTGTGTGTTGATCTTGACCAGTTTTTGTTCAGGATGTTTCCTGCCACCCTGAGGAGGGACCAGTACCTCTGTGCCTTCCAGTAATTTCAGCATACCCTGCTGAACACCTTCGCCACTTACATCGCGTGTGATGGAGGGGTTATCGCCTTTGCGGGCAATCTTATCGATCTCGTCGATATAAACAATCCCTTTTTCAGCAGCTGCCACATCGTAATTACATACCTGAAGCAAGCGTGTCAGAATACTTTCGACATCTTCCCCTACATAGCCAGCCTCGGTAAATACAGTCGCATCCACAATCGCAAACGGAACGTTTAATTGTTTGGCAATGGTTTTTGCGATCAGGGTTTTACCGGTACCGGTCTCACCCACCATCACAATATTGCTCTTTTCAATTTCAATATCGGTATCCGGCTTCTGTCTTAATCGTTTGTAATGATTATATACGGCCACAGCCATGACCTTTTTAGCTTCATCCTGACCAATGATATATTCATCGAGGAAGCGTTTGATTTCGGCGGGTCTTTTTACATTCAGTTTGAAGTTGGACACAGCAGCATCCTGCTTGGTCTGTAATTCCTGAAAAATAATTTCCTGTGCATGTTCAACACAGTTTTCACAGATATGTCCCTCCTGGCCGGCAATAAGAAGTTTGACTTCTTCTCTGCTGCGACCACAGAATGAACAATGAAGATTCGGATTTTTTGCCATAACTAGAATGAACCAATCAATGGTTCGATAACAAATATAATAAAGCCTTTTGGTAAATGCTAACGGATACTCCTTTTAGAGTATAAGATGTCCGGCTGAAATCAGATTTTATCGAGGATGCCATCCACGATACCATATGATAATGCTTCCTTGGCGTCCATCCAGTAATCGCGGTCAAAATCTTTCATCACCTGCTCAAGTGTTTTGCCGCAATTGTCTGCGAGTATTTTGGCACCGAGCTCTTTGGTTCTGGCTATTTGAGCTGCAATGATTTCCAGATCGGCACTGGTCCCTTGCGCTCCTCCGATGCTCGGCTGATGGATCATCACTTCTCCATGAGGGAAAATATAACGTTTGCCTTTAACGCCTCCGCTGAGAAGAATAGATCCCATACTGGCCGCCATCCCCATACAGATAGTACTGACAGGTGAGCTGATCATACGCATGGTATCATAAACCACCATACCGGCGGTTACAACACCTCCCGGACTATTGATGTAGAGTTTGATCTCTTCACCCGGACTTACAGCATCCAGATATAATAATTTATTGACCATATCCTTGGCAGACTGGTCATTAACTACTCCCCAGAAGAATATTTTTCGTTGCTCAAGAAATTTTTTATTGTAGGGGCCGAGAGCTGCCGAACTCAATTGTTCTAATGGATTTTCTTTGGGTTCATCATCTTCTTCCATGCGAAATGCATGATGTAATATTTTTGCCTTCATTATAATTTCTTTAATAGTTGTTTCTGAATATTTAATCAGCTTTCTTTTGATTTGCGCGGATTCATGATAAGCACTTCGTCAACCAGTCCATAGTCCTTTGCTTCTGCAGCGGTCATCCAGAAGTCGCGGTCGCTGTCTTCTTTTACCTTCTCATAGCTTTGACCACTATGATAAGCGATGATCTCAAACAACTCAAGCTTCAATTTTTTAACTTCATTAACCATGATCTGAATATCCGTGGCTTGTCCGCCTGCACCTCCGTACGGCTGATGCAGCATGATGCGGGAATGTTTTAGAGCGGTTCGTTTACCCTTACTGCCGGCGCACATCAATACGGCTCCCATACTGGCGGCAATGCCGATGGTGATGGTGCTCACATCAGGCGTGATGTATTGCATCGTGTCGTAAATGCCAAGTCCCGCATAGATACTTCCGCCCGGACTATTGATGTACATCTGAATATCTCGCTTACGATCAATGCTCTCCAGAAACAGTAATTGTGCCGTAACGATATTCGCTACATAATCATTGATTCCTTCTCCTAAAAATATGATACGATCCATCATCAGACGGGAAAACACGTCCATGCTGGCCACATTAAGAGGCCGCTCTTCAATAATATACGGAGTCAGATTGGTCGGATTTACGTGCGTACGGTACTGGTGCAGGGTACTTCCTGAAATCCCCTGATCTTTAATCGCAAATTTTTCAAATTCCTTTTGTATGTCCATGTTTTAAAATTTCGGTTACAATTTATGGCAAAGCATTGGAATAACAAGAGTTCAAATATCGTGCTAATGGATTTTTCCGACAGAACGGCAGGAGATAGGGTTGAAATCGTTGTTCGTCGTTCGTTTTTCGAAAAACAAAAATCGAGAGACGAGGAACGAAAGTAGTTCTCATGTTATCGGGGTGTCTTGCCCTGCGGGCGGTATCATGGTGTCATCATTTTAATGATGCTCATGCTGATGGGCTTCGTTCATTTTGATGAACTCATCTGCACTGATTGGCATCTCACCTTTTTGAACTTGCTGTTCCGCCCAGGTGAATACTTTTTCGGTAATGACTTTGCGGTAAGCATTATCAACCTGCTGCTCGTCTTTCATGAGTGAGTCCACATAGCTGTCAATCCACTCGATATTACCGCCGCCCAATCCCATGTTTCCGAAATAGCTCAATACCTGTGCTTTTAAATTTTCTTTGATGTCGGCATCCGTTGCATCCAGCTGATTCTCGGAAATGATCTTATCTGTGATCAGCGTCCACTGTAATTGTTTCAGAAAAGAAGGGAATTCATTCTCTACCTCTTCTTCAGTTTTTTGTTTTTCACCTGATGTGCGAAGCCATTTTTTCAGAAACGCTTCCGGGAATTCCAATTTTACATCATCCATCAGGACATGATAAAGATGGTGCTGTATCTGATTCGAACTCTGACGATCCCAGTATGACTGTATTTGTTCTTTGATGGCATCACGAAACGCAGATTCAGTGGTAATGTCTTTGTCTGGAATAGCCTCTTTAAAGAAGGCTTCATCCAAAGGGCGTAATTCAATTAACCCTACTTTAGTAAGCGTTAATTTAAATGTTTTGGCAGCAGACTCCGGCGTGTTTTCCAGTCCAAGATCCTTGATGACCCACTCCCGTTCTTTCTCTTCAAAGGCATCATGCAGTCTAACCGTAATGCTTTCGTCTTTTTTCTTTCCGATCCATTGCGGACGAACCGATTCGCTGAAATATTTTACAAGCAGGGAGTTATCTTTCTTTTTCGCTTCTTCACCCTCTAATACATTACCAGAGGCATCACATTCTTCAAAGGTCAGGTTCAATACATTTTCATCTTCTGTTACAGTTTCAGGCTCAGTCAACTTGCCTAATCTTTTCTGTAATCTGTCCACTTCTTCCTGAATCATTTCTTCGGTTACGTTGATCCGGTAGTAGGGTGCTTTAACTTTACTGAGGTTGACATCGAACTCGGGTTTGATACCAATCTCAAAATCAAATCGATAATCTGAAGGCTCGTTCATATCGGGTCTGAAATCGGCATTCGGTAATGGAAGCGGCTGGGCAAAGAGGGGCAGTTTTTCTGCGCGGAGATATTCATTGAGTTTATTCTCAATGCTTTTGATCACCTCCTCGGAAAAAATACCGGGACCATACATTTTTTTGATCATGCCGGGGGGCACCATGCCTTTCCGGAATCCATCTAACGAAATATGCTTACTGTGATTTTTGAGCGATTTTTCGAATGCGGGGTAATAATCTTCCTTGCTGATGGTAACGGTAAGTTTGTCATTCAACAAGCCAATGTTCTCGCGTGTAACTGTTGCCATATATTTTGAATTAACCTCTGCGGACGTCAATTATAAATAATGACGTCTTTGTAAAGTCCGGATGGAGGGACTCGAACCCCCACACCTTGCGGCATCAGATCCTAAGTCTGACGTGTCTACCAATTTCACCACATCCGGAAGGATTTCCTCTTAAAACTTATTTAAGGGGGTGCAAAGTTAGGCATTTCGATTGTAAATTTGTTATTCTGGATACCCTTTCTACGATACAGCCTTATAATTTGTCCGCCGAACAGGAGAAAAAGGAAATTCTCCGTCAGTACCGCGTGCTCCTCAGAGCCCTTAAGCACAAGCTAAAAAAGGGCGACAGAGAACTGTTGCGTACCGCTTTCGAAATGGCAGCCGAGGCGCATCAGACTATGCGTCGAAAAAGCGGTGAGCCATATATATTACACCCGCTGGCAGTGGCCCAGATCTGTGTGGAGGAGATCGGCCTGGGGATTCGCTCGACTATTTGTGCATTATTACATGATACTGTTGAAGATACGGATATCACCCTCGATGATGTGGAGCATGAGTTCGGCAGCGAGATTGCCCGTATTATCGACGGACTGACGAAGATTTCCAATGTGGTGGATACCAATTCCACCCAGCAGGCGGAAAATTTCAAAAAAATTTTACTGACGCTGACAGATGATCCGCGCGTTATTCTCATCAAGCTGGCCGATCGTTTACATAACATGCGTACCCTGGATGGGATGCGCAGAGACAAGCAGTTGAAAATTGCCAGCGAAACGGTCTATATCTATGCACCGCTCGCGCACAGGCTGGGTTTATACAATATCAAGACAGAAATGGAAGATCTCTCCATGAAATATCTTGAGCCCGATGCGTACAAAGAGATCGCCAAAAAACTCGCTGAGACCAAACGGGAGAGAGGTCGTTATATCAATGAATTCATCAAGCCCATCAAAGAGAAAATGGAAAAATCGGGTCTGCCCAATTTTGAGATCTACGGCCGCCCTAAATCTATTCACTCCATTTCCAACAAGATGAAAAAGAAAGGGGTCGCCTTTGAGGAAGTATATGATCTTTTTGCCATCCGAATCATCATTGATGCCCCTCAGGATAAGGAGAAAGAAGATTGCTGGAAGGCCTATTCGATCGTAACGGATATGTACTCCCCTTCACCTGAACGATTAAGAGACTGGCTGAGTAATCCCAAAAGCAATGGGTATGAAGCGTTGCATACAACGGTGATGGGGCCTCAGGGTAAATGGGTGGAGATACAAATTCGAACACGCCGTATGAATGAAATAGCTGAAAAAGGACTGGCGGCTCACTGGAAATATAAAGAAGGAAGCGGAGATGAGGATCGCTTTGATCTTTGGTTTAAAAACATTCGGGAGGTGTTGAATAATCAGGAAAGCAGTTCCCTGGATTTTTTGCAGGATTTCAAAAGCTCCTTTCTGGCGGAAGAAATTTATGTTTACACACCGAAGGGGGATGTCAAAATGCTACCGGTTGGCGCAACGGCCCTGGATTTTGCTTTCAATGTACATACGGATGTAGGCAGTCGTTGTATCGGCGCCAAGGTGAATCATAAACTTGTGCCTATTGCACACAAGCTCCGAAGCGGCGATCAGGTGGAGATCATTACCAGCGGTAAGCAAAAACCAAGCGAAGATTGGTTGAGTATTGTTGTTACGGCTAAAGCCAGAAACCGGATCAAGGATTCACTGAAGGAAGAGAAACGAAAGTTTGCAGATGAAGGGAAGTATGTTACGCAGCGAAAACTGGAGCAGTTGGGTTTAGCGTATGATTTGCAGAATATAGATGTACTCACCCAGTATTTCAAACAACCATCTCATCTTGAATTTTATTTTAAAGTTGCAAATAAGACCATTGACTTAAAAGATATCCGGGAAATTCCTGTTCATGGTGATCGGCTTGAATTGCCTAAACCGGCAAAGCCTGTCATTGAAACGAAAGCGCCGTATGATCCAAATAAGTCATTGCCTGGTAAAGAGCATGAACTTATAATTTTTGGTGAAAGCAGTGATAAAATTGTATATACATTAGCCAATTGCTGCAAGCCCATTCCGGGAGATGATGTGTTTGGTTTTGTGTCAACAGGCAAAGGTCTGATCATTCACCGAACCAATTGCCCCAATGCATCCCGTTTGCTGGCGAACTTTGGTCATCGAGTCGTAAAGACCAAATGGGCGAAAAATCAGGAGATTTCTTTTCTTACTGGTATCCGGATTATTGGCGTGGATGATGTGGGAGCCGTGAGTAAAATTCTTAGTCTGGTATCGGGAGAGATGAAACTGAACATCAGCGCCATTACCATTGAGGCAAAAGAAGGCGTTTTTGAAGGGAATATCCGCTTGTTTGTAAAAGATAAAGATGAGCTGGATCGTTTGGTTACAGGATTACTGAGGTTGCCCGGTATCGATCGGGTAGAACGTTATGATACTGAATAATAATTTCTGTTTTATGCCGACTTGCTTTCACTTAATTTTGCCATTGCATAATAAAATAATTTTATGGTAGATGTTTTATTGGGTCTCCAGTGGGGAGATGAAGGAAAAGGAAAGGTGGTCGATTACCTCGCACCCCGTTATGATGTGATAGCTCGTTTTCAGGGGGGACCGAATGCCGGCCATACCCTGTATGTTAATGGAGAGAAAGTGGTGCTGCATCAGATCCCAAGTGGTATTTTTCATGAGGGGATCATTAATCTGATCGGTAATGGCGTGGTACTGGATCCGGTAACGCTGAAAAAAGAATGTGACAAGGTAGCTGCCTTTGGGGTGGATGTCAGAAAAAACTTATTTATTGCAGAACGTACCAATGTTATTGTTCCTACACACCGTGCGCTGGATAAGGCATCCGAATTGTCGAAAGGCGATGATAAGATCGGTTCTACCCTAAAAGGGATTGGTCCGGCTTATATGGATAAAACCGGTCGCAATGCGATTAGGGTAGGGGATTTACTTCGTCCCGATTTTGAAGAACAATATCAAAAGCTGAGAAAGAAGCATATTCAGATGTTGGGGGTATATAATAATTTCGAAGAAGATATCGCTTCATGGGAACAAGAGTTCTTTGAAGCCGTGACTTTCTTAAAAACACTGAATATTACAAATGGAGAATATTTTATCAATAAGCTGATCAAAGAAGGGAAGAAGGTGCTGGCTGAAGGGGCACAGGGAAGTATGCTGGATGTCGATTTTGGAACCTTTCCTTTTGTCACCTCATCCAATACCATTTCAGCGGGGGTATGCACCGGACTGGGCATTGCTCCGCAGCATATCGGTGAAGTCATTGGTGTTACCAAGGCATATTGTACGAGGGTGGGAAGTGGTCCCTTCCCAACTGAGCTTTTTGATCAAACCGGCGAAGAGCTGCGGAAAATCGGTCATGAATTCGGCGCTACGACAGGCCGTCCTCGTCGTTGTGGCTGGATCGATTTGGTTGCTTTGAACTATGCCTGCATGATAAATGGGGTTACCCAGATTGTGATGACCAAATCAGATGTACTGGATAGTTTTGACGCTCTGAAGGTTTGTACGGCTTATACCGTGAATGGTCTGGAAACTGCTCAGATGCCTTACCAGTTGAATGGTGTTAATATCAAGCCGGTTTACCAGGAATTCGGGGGATGGGATCAGGAAGTATCCAAGTGTCGCTCAATTGAGGAGTTACCGGCTGCCTTTGAGGAGTATTTGTTATTTATCAGTGAATATTTAAAGACAGACATACGTTATATCTCCAACGGGCCGGGCAGGGAACAGATTTTATATCATGATAAGAATGTTCAGGTTTAAAATTTTTTTCTAAAAATTTGGCTATTTAAAAATCTCTCTGAAATTTTACATACAAGTTTGTTGTACCATGGCAAAGTCAACTAAAAAATCAACTCCAAAAACGACTGAAAAATCTGAGGAGCCCAAAAAGAAAGCTTCGTCTCGTTCCAAAAAACAGGAAGATGATGAGCTCGATGAAGAAAATGATCTCAGTGATGAGCCTGTTTTAAAGAAAGGAGCTAAGGCATCTTCTAAAACGAAGAACAGAGATGAAGATGAAGACGATGATGATCTTCCTGATGAGGATGATGACTGGAATAAGGATGACGGAGACAGTTATGATCCGGATTTCGAAGAATTTGATTTGCCGAAATCTTCTTCCAAAAAAGGTAAAAAGGGTAAGGGGGGCGATGATGATGAGTTTGGCCTGGATAATGACTTCAATGAGTTTGATATGATGGGTGGCAGTGATGATTTTGATGATGACGATGATTTTTAAATCCATACGTGAAAAGAACGTTCCGATCTTTCCCGATACATAATTTTCCTGAAACGAAAAAACAAGTGTTGCACTGGTGTCATCAGTCCGGCACTTGTGTTTTTTTAGATAATAATCAGTACGATCTCCCAAACTCTAAGTATGAATGTCTGGCTGCAGCGGGAAGCCGTCACGAAATACGCCTGGATGCAGGCGGGGCATTGAGAAAGTTACAGATATTTATTGATCAGCATGCCGACTGGTGTTTCGGTCATATTGGTTACGGGTTAAAATCGGAGACTGAATTCGTTGCAAATACGCTTCCAGATAAGTCCGGATTTCCTGATTTGTTTTTTTTCATTCCTGAAGTGGTTGTACAGCTGGATGAAGCAGAGATACTTATCGGTTGTATTGATCGGAATCATGAAGATATTTTACAAGAAATAATTTCGTGTACACATGACCGTTACATTCAGCATTCTTCTTCCGTTTCCATCTGTCAGTCGGTAGATAAGCTGACTTATGTAGAACAAATTCAACGTATCCAGTCCCATATATTGCGCGGAGATTGTTATGAGTTGAACTATTGTATTGAGTTTTATGCTGAGCAGGCTGATCTGAATCCTTTATGCTTGTATGAACGGTTAACGAGTCTTTCGCCCAATCCGTTTTCTGCTTATTACAGGATCCGGGATCTTTATCTGTCCTGTGCCAGCCCTGAACGTTATATGTCGAAAAAGGCGGATCGCCTCTTTTCCCAGCCGATCAAAGGAACGGTAAGAAGAAACATACAGGATCAGGAAGAAGATGAACGATTAAAATGGCATCTCTCTCATAGTTTAAAAGAACGAAGTGAAAATGTAATGGTAGTGGATTTGGTGCGAAATGATTTAAGCCGGGTTTGTCTGCCGTCATCAGTTCAGGTAGATGAGCTTTTCAGTGTGCATACATTTCCGCATTTACACCATATGATCTCTACCATCAGTGGTAAACTTCGTCATGACAAGACATTTGCCGATATTATCCGTGCAACGTTTCCCATGGGTAGCATGACGGGTGCACCGAAAAAGCGTGTACTGGAATTAATCGAAAAATACGAGCTAACGGCACGTAGCATCTTCTCCGGCGCACTGGGTTATATTACGCCGGAAGGTGATTTCGATTTGAATGTGATTATCAGAAGTATCGTTTATAATCATACGCAACAATATCTTTCTTATCACGTTGGAAGCGGTATTACCGGCTATGCTGATGCCGAACAGGAATATGCAGAATGTTTATTGAAAGCAGAAGCCATCGCTATGATACTGAAAGGAGCCTGATATGGCTTCATACAATTACTGATTTTTCTTTCCGGATTTCTTTTTTTTCTGATCAGGCACCTCCGATATTTCAGGGAAATGATTGGTGGAGGGGTCGTTGCCATAGAAACGAAGGATCAACTGTACACTTTCGCTTAAAATGGTGTAGCGGTTGGCGTTGAATTTTTCCATTTTGTCGGAAGGGAGCTTCAATCGATATACTTTATTCTCACCCAGCGTCTGATCAAAATCAGGATTTAAATAATTGAAATAATTCAGGTCTATCAGAAGATGTTTAGCGATTACGACCGAACTGAATTTGCCTGCAATCTCCTGGACAGACATGCCGGGTTCAATACTATCTGTCCGACCAGATTCAGCTTGAAGATTTTTAAGATCATCTGTCGGATTCTCTTGCATCATATAATGCGTGGCGATAAATTTCTTCACATGCATTCTGCTTTCTTCCGGCAGATAAAGCTGCAGTTTCCAGAAATTGCGGCTGTTGCTTTTTTTAATGGCAGCATTTACCCGACCCGATCCGCCGTTGTAAGCAGCAATTACCAGAAGCCAGTCCCGATAATCACTGTAAAGCTGACTTAAGAGTTTGGCTGCCGCATGTGTGCTTCTGAAATAATCTGTCCTTTCATCATTCCATCGGTTAACTTCCAGTCCGAATTGTCGGGCCGTTTCAGGCATGAGTTGCCAGGGACCCCGCGCACCGGCCCAGCTGAGTGCATGGGTGTTCAGCCCACTCTCAATCACCGCAAGATATTTCAGTTCTTTTGGCAAATTATATTGAGACATGACGTTTTCTATGAGGGTAAAATAGGGTAGTGCCCATGTTTTCATCTGCTTGAGATTCTTCTCATTTTTTCGTAAGTAATCCTGAATGAATCCCCATGCTTCCGGATGAACGCTGTGGTTAAAGGGGAAGTTTTCATTGAATTGCTGCTGACTGAATAAAGATTCGAATCCATAGTGAGATACCTGTGAAGTGCCGGATCGGCTAATGGTAAGCAGCCCTGTCAGCATCAAGCCATATAAAATCCGGTTACCCATGAAGATTGTAAGTTTTCATCCATTCATTACTCAATCGGAGCATACCGGCTTCATTGAAATGTTCTGCGTGAATCTGAATGCCAAACGGTAAGCCATTGCTGTGCCGGAACAAAGGAAGTGATATGGATGGGATGCCCGTGAGGTTTGCAAAAACAGTATAGATATCAGCCAGATACATTTCAATAGGATCAGATGTTTTTTCTCCGATCTTAAATGCAGTTGATGGTGATACAGGCATCAAAAGATAATCAACTGATTCAAAAACTCGTTTGCAGTCATTGAGCAATAACCGGCGCACCTTCTGTGCTTTTGTATAGTAGGCATCGAAATATCCGGCACTCAGCACAAAGGTGCCGAGCATGATTCTTTTTTTTACTTCTTTCCCAAAGCCTTCGGATCTGTTCAGTGCATAAAACTCATCAAGCGTTTCTGCTTTTTCGTTACTTTGATAACCATACCGGATACCGTCATATCTTGACAGGTTACTGCTTGCTTCCGCTGTTGTCAATACATAATAAGCAGGTACAATATAGTCCAGTAGGCCAAAATCAATCTCTTCGACCTGGTAACCATCCTGACGTAGTTGGTGTATGAATTTTTCAGTCTGATATTTTATTTCAGGATCAAGTCCCTCGTGTTGCAGCATCTCTTTGAAGAAGCCGAGACGTGGTTTTTCATCTGCATTCGGTTCTGATAATATTGTTGTATAGGGAGGTACGGGGGAGGATGATACCGTAGCATCATAGTTGTCCTGGCCTGCGATCACTTCAAGTATCAGTGCGGCATCTTCCACATTATTTGACAAAACACCGATCTGATCAAAACTGGATCCGTAAGCAATTAATCCATGCCGACTCACTCTGCCGTAAGTAGGTTTCATGCCAACGATGCCGCAGAAGTCGGCAGGTTGCCGGACAGAACCTCCGGTATCACTTCCAAGGCTTATCATACAAAGACCCGCCTGAACGGCTACTGCAGAGCCTCCTGATGAACCGCCGGGGACTCTTTCTTTATCAAGAGCGTTTTTGACCGGACCATACATTGAATTTTCGTTACTGCTTCCCATGGCAAATTCATCACAACCGACTATGCCGATGATGATGGCCTCTTCATCCAGTAATTTTTGTATGGCTGTGGCATGATACGGAGCTATCAGATCTTGCAGCATTCGGGAGGATGCAGAAACCGGATGATCTTTGTATAAGATTACATCTTTAATGGTTACAACTACGCCATGAAGCTTGCCAGATTGTTTCCCTTGTGCTCTGTTCGTATCTAATTGGGTAGCTTTATCTAAAGCCTCCTGCTCGAAAAGGTGTATGATCGCATTCAGATCCTTGTGTGTTTTACACGCTGAAATATAATGCTGTACAATGTCAGTACAAGCGATGACATTCTTTTTCAAAGCATCCTGATAGGATCGTATGTTGGTAAATGTAAACAATAGTATATCAGCTGCGTTGCAGGGAAAAGTTGTTGGATAGGGGAGATACTACTTTTTAGGGTCTGCCGTTGTTTCAGTGGCACCTTCTTCAATCTCTTTACGAACGGAGTTTTTGGCATCATTGAATTCACGGATGCCCTTACCGATACCTCTCATGAGCTCAGGTATTTTCCGTCCTCCAAACATCAGAAGAATGATGATGGCTATGATAATGATTTCCTGGGTTCCTAAAACACCTAATAAAATGAATAATGAATACATAATGGTATATTACAGATGAATGTCTGTGCAAATTTACGATTTCAATGACGGATATACGATTAAAAAAACCTCCATTTCGGAGGTTAACATATTTTTTTTGAGGACTTCACAGATTTTTATGCAAATCAGCGCATATATCTGGTGCCACATTTGCCGGCTTTACCATTAGCAGCCTGATAAGGAGAGATACCTCGGCTGCAAGACATAAATACAACAGTGAGTACGGCGAAACAAACCAACATCTTTTTCATAATCGAAAAGGGTTTAATTTTTAAAAAGATTTGATAGGGTGGATTTGTTTGCTTTCGCAGGTATCGGATAATCAAATCTAAAACATATTAAACGCAATTCAAAGCAATTACGTATAATATTTCGTGAAATTATTTAACACGTTTTTCCTTGATACGAGCACTTTTACCACTTCTTTCACGCAGATAGAATAGTTTGGCACGACTTACTTTACCAACTTTATTGAGTATGATAGAGTCGATATTGGGAGAGTTAACCGGGAAAGAACGTTCTACGCCCACTCCGTCTGAAATTTTTCTCACCGTAAAGGCGGCTGTAGCTCCCTGTCCCTGACGTTTGATTACATCACCGCGGAAACTCTGGATACGCTCTTTTCCTCCTTCGATGATCTTATAATTCACCGTAATATTATCACCTGCTTTAAAAGCAGGATATTCTTTTTTTACAGTCAGTTGCTCATGTACATACGCGATAGCAGGGTTCATAACACTTCAAATTTAAGGACGGCAAAGGTATAGGAATATCAGCAATTCCGGAAAAATATCCGCAAAAACTTCTCGGATTTCTATCGGGCCACGTTGACGGCTCTTTTCTCCCGTATAACGGTCACTTTAATTTGACCGGGATAGACCATTTCAGTCTGGATTTTCTGTGCCATGGCAAAACTCAGTGTATCCGACTCCGCATCGGTAACTTTATCAGCCTCAACGATCACCCTCAGTTCACGGCCGGCCTGGATAGCATAGGCTTTTTCTACGCCCTGATAGCCGAGTGCCAGATTTTCGAGATCCTTGATACGCTGAATGTATTGCTGCATGATTTCTCTTCTCGCTCCTGGTCTTGCTCCGCTGATCGCATCGCAGGCCTGAATGATGGGGGAGATCACATATTGCATTTCCATTTCATCATGATGCGCTCCGATGGCATTTACAACCGCCGGATTTTCACCATATTTCTCTGCCAGCTTAGCCCCTAAGAGCGCATGGCTCAGTTCGGTTTCTTCATCGGGAACTTTTCCGATATCATGTAATAATCCTGCTCTTTTCGCCAGTTTGGCATTAAGACCCAATTCAGAAGCCATGATGGCGCAAAGATTTGCTGTCTCACGGCTGTGCATGAGCAGATTCTGACCGTAGGATGAACGGAAACGCATCCTGCCGACCATACGGATCAGTTCCTTATGGAGTCCGTGAATACCCAGTTCAATGACGGTTCTTTCTCCGATCTCCATCACCTGTTCTTCCAGTTGTTTTCTGGTTTTTTCTACCACTTCTTCAATCCGGGCTGGGTGAATACGTCCATCGGCAACCAATCGTTGTAAACTTAGACGGGCTACTTCGCGACGAAGTGGGTCGAAGGATGATAGTAATATCGCTTCAGGGGTATCATCAACAATCAGATCCACTCCTGTAGCTGCTTCAATGGCACGAATATTTCTTCCTTCCCGTCCGATGATCTGACCTTTCATCTCGTCGGATTCCAGATGGAAAACGGTTACCGTATTTTCAATAGTTTGTTCGGCTGCTGTTCTTTGAATAGTCTGAATAACGATTTTACGAGCCTCTTTATTGGCTTTTTGTTTGGCATCCTCTATGATTTCCTGCTGATAGACCAAGGCTTGCGTTTGTGCTTCCTGTTTCAGGCTTTCGATGAGCTGGGTTCTGGCATCTTCTGCACGCATACCGGCAATTTTTTCCAGGCGACGAATATGTTCTTCCTGGTGCTTTTCCAGCTCCGTGCGTTTTTGATTAACGACTTCAATCTGCCGGTTCAGGTTTTCTTTGATGGCCTCATTTTCCTTGATCTGCTTGTCGAGATTGCCTTCTTTCTGATTGATCGATTGCTCTTTTTGGCGGATTCTGTTCTCTGTATCACTGATTTTCTTATTCTTTTCCAGGATTTCGCGGTCGTGTTCAGCCTTTAGTTGCACAAATTTTTCTTTTGCTTCGAGGGCTTTTTCCTTTTTGATGGTTTCTGCCCTAAGCTGTGCTTCTTTAATGATGTTTTCGGCTTTTGATTCGGCTTCTTTGACCTGTTTTTCTGTGTTTTTGGAGAAAATGAATTTACCCGCTATAATGCCTGCGGCCAGCGAGATTATGCCAATGATGAGATATAAAATTGTGGGTTCCATTGTTTTGAATAGATTTAAATGATTCTTTCCGCACTGTTTTCACGACGATGGTGGCAAAACTGTCCATAAAAGAAAATAATAGCAAATCTACGAAAATTAAAAGTACCGATAGGCTATAAATGTGGAGAAAATGAGGAGCTAAGGATAGATTTTTACAAGGCATCCTTCAGTTTGTTTTCCATTTTTTCCAGGGCGGACCTGATTTCCTGAAGCTCGGAGGCATCTTTGCCATGTTGACTGGTACCCACCTGACTGGCATACCAAACCAGGACCATAGCAATATAGTCCTGCATGTCTTTGCCGGCAAAACCGGTCTTGAATTCCACGATTTTATCGTTAATCTGTTTGATTGTTTTCCGGACAGCCTCCTCATCGGCAGCTGCAACTTTGATGCGGTAGCTTCGGTCACCGATGAGAATATTTATGGGGATTAGTTCGTCCATGTTTTGCATTTATCGGTTTATCTGCTCAAAAGGGCAATGCAATCTTCAATTTCATTGATAAATCGCTGGAGTTTCTTTTCTACGGCTTTTTTCTCGTCTTCCGATAACATTTGCTGAGCAGCTTTCAGCATGGCATGCTGCATTTCCAGAATCTCATATTCCTTTTTATAATGCTCGAGTTCCTGAAGTATTTTCTGAACTTGTTCCTTTTGTTGCAGCAAATCTTTTTCCAGCTGCTCCTTTTTCCGGATCAGCTGACCAACATGTTGCTGTACGTTTTTTATGGACTCCTGCCATTCTTTCATTGTATCGGCTTAGGCAGTACAAAATATAGAATTATTTTCTTATTTCAGCCTGAAATTCCTTTTCCAGTTTAAGGATGATAGTCTGCATCATATCGTCGGTCTCTTTGTCGGTGAGTGTTTTTTCCTCATCCTGAAAGTGAAAATTCAGTGCCATCGATTGATGGTCGGCTCCCAACTTTTCATTGACAAACACATCAAACAGGCGGATATTTTTAAGTTTTTTGATCTTGCAGTTTTGAATGGATTGCTCAATATCTCCGTAGGAAATCTGTTTTCTGATCAGGATGGAAAGATCTCTTTCCACATGAGGGAAGCGCGGGAGTTCTTTTATACGAATGGGCCTTTCCTGTGCAGCAGACAGACATTCCTGCCAATCAAAGTCAGCAACCATAACTGGCTGTTTGATATCAAACTGCTTCAGTGACGAGCCGGAAACTTTGTAAATCCGAAGCAATATTTTCCCTTTTACCGAAACCTGCCATTCCTGTTTATTTTGTGTTCCTGCTGTAAAAGAAGAAATCCCTAATTGCTGCAGTATATTATGACAAACACCTTTCAAGTAATAATAATCGAGCTCCTGCTCCGGACTTTGCCATCCTTTATCTGTTTTTCCCGAAGCATAAAGGGTTAAGTGTTCTTTTTCATTATAAATTCCATCCGCCTGCTTGTGGTATGTTTTGCCAAATTCATATAAAGGCAATACCTGATTTTTTCGGTTGATATTAAAGGCGATACACTGTAATCCGGTCTCCAGCATCGAGGGGCGCATCATATCGAGTTCAGCACTCAGATTATTCAGCATTTTTACGCCACTTTGAATGGTCGTATCATCGTACCACTGACTGTTTACAATAGAATTGGTCAGAATTTCATGAAAGCCGCATCCGGTCAGATACTGACTGATTTTTTCTTTTAGCTGTGCTCCTGCATAATTGGTTTCAAGGGACGGCGACATGGTAATGGAAGAGGGTATTTCTACCTGATCCAACCCGTCTATCCGCATGATCTCTTCGGCAATATCTGCCGGCAAGTGAATATCTGTTTTACTGAAGGGAGGAGCTACCCAAAATTCATCGATCGATTCTTTGACCCATTCAAATCCGAGGGATGTCAGTATTTTCTTTACGTGGTCGGGGTGATAGTTTTTGCCGCTGATCTTTTTGAGATAATGATAGCGGACGGCAATATGTGGTTTGTCAGCCGGATTTGGATAGATGTCAGTGATCTCTCCCTCAATATGTCCTCCGGAGAATTCCTCAATCATCAGAGCGGCTCTTTTTAAAACCTGTACTGTATTGCTGATGTCGACTCCTTTTTCAAAACGGGTAGCCGCATCCGTTCTTAACTGATGACGGAAAGATGTTTTGCGAATGGTTTTGGGCTCGAACCAGGCGCTTTCCAGAAAGATATTTTTTGTGGTTTCTTTCACGCCGCTTTTGATACCACCAAATACACCGGCCATACACATCGGATCCTTATCGTTGCAGATCATCAGATCTTCTTCCTCTAATTTCCTTTCTTTTTCATCCAGCGCCTGGAAAGGCTCAGCAGCTTTCGCTTTTCTGACAATCACTTTATCTCCTGTTATGGCATCCGCATCAAATGCATGCAGGGGTTGTCCGGTTTCATGCAGGATGAAATTGGTGATGTCTACAATATTATTGATAGGCCTGAGACCGATACTTTTCAGACGATCTTTCAGCCAGTCGGGACTTTCCTGCACGTTTACATCTTTGATTGTAATACCTGCATAACGACGGCAGGCATGATTATCTTCAATCGTAATGCTAACCGGACTTTTTTTACCGTTTGTTTTGAACTGAGTGGGATAAGGAAGGATCAGTTGTTCATTTTTTTTATCATGAAAATTGATATAGGCCAGTACATCTCTGGCTACACCCAGATGACTCATGGCATCCATCCGGTTCGGGGTGAGCCCGATCTCATATATCCAGTCAGATTCTAACTTAAAATATTCTGCTGCGGGGGTACCAGGAATAACTGAATCTTCCAATACCAAGATGCCGGCATGGCTGTTACCCAGACCGAGTTCATCTTCGGCACAGATCATTCCAAAGCTTTCCACGCCGCGGATCTTGGCTTTTTTGATGGCCAACGATTCTCCGCTGCTGTTGTATAAAGTAGTGCCGATGGTGGCTACAATCACTTTCTGTCCCTTTGCTACATTGGGGGCACCGCAAACAATGGAGAGATATTCCGGCGTGCCAACATTAACAGAGGTAACACGCAGCTTATCCGCATCCGGATGTTTTTCGCAGGCGATCACTTCACCCACAACACATCCTTTCAGACCACCCTTTACTTTTTCAAAATGCGTCATACTTTCTACTTCCAGTCCGATAGATGTCAATATTTGGCTCAATCTTTCCGGATCGGGATGTACGGGCAAGTAATTTAATAACCAGTTATAGCTTATTGTCATAAATCGATCTTCAAAAATTCAGATGGCAAAGATAGGAACAAGAAGTTTAGTCATTGAGGCATCTCATGGTATCGTGGTATCTTGGTCTCATGCCCCGATGCATCGGGGCGGTGTCATGGTATTTTTTTTAGTGATGTTTTTTTATGTAACTTTTCTAACTCAATGCTTGTTTCCAGTCTTCGATCAGGTCATTGATATGTTCGATGCCGACGGAAATTCTCAGCAGATTATCAGGAGTTGTTGACGCTGCTCCTTCGATTGATTGGCGATGTTCCACCAGACTTTCCACACCGCCCAGACTGGTAGCGTGTTTGAAAAATTGCAGTTTGCCTGCTATGGAAAGGGTTTTTTCTCTGTTTCCTTTAATTAGAACAGAGAGCATTCCTCCATAGCCACCTGTCATTTGTTTATGAGCGATATCATGTTGCGGATGGCTGGAAAGGCCGGGGTAAAATACCTTTTCAATAGCATCGTGTTCCTCCAGGTATTCTGACAGTTGCATGGCATTATGCGCATGTATGGGCATACGGGCAGAGAACGTACTTAAGCTTCTGCAAAGCATCCAGCAATCATGCGGGGATGGAACGGCACCGCCTAAACGCTGCAGGTCTCTGATGAACTGATATGTTTCATTTTGTTCACGGAATACCAACGCGCCTCCTAAAATATCACAATGGCCTCCCAGATATTTAGTGGTAGAATGCAAAACAATATCTGCACCTAACTTCAAAGGTTTGGTAAAACAGGGCGTAGGCCAGGTATTATCTACCACCGTGATACAATTATTTTTTTTGGCGATCTCTGCGACTGTCTGGATATCGGTGATTTTTAAAAGCGGATTGGAAGGCGTTTCAATCCAGATCAGTTTGGTTTCTTTTCTGATATGAGACAATACGTTTCCGGGATTCGTCATATCAACCGCTGTATAACTTATACCCATTCGGGAGAAGACCAGATCCAGCAGTTGTTTTACAGCGAAATAGGTATCATCGGGCATGATGATATGATCACCGCTTTGCAAACTTTGAAAGACTGCATTCGCAGCCGCCATACCTGAAGCAAAGCTGATGCAGGCTGCGCCTTCTTCCATAGCCGCAATTTTCTCTTCCAGTATATGCCGGTTGGGGTTGTTATAGCGACTGTATATATATCCACCGGGAAAATCGGTTCCGGATTCACCTCTTTCAAAGGTGGTGGAACTGAATAAAGGCGGAATCACCGCTCTTTCTTTATTTTCGATATGATGATCGTGTATCAGGCGTGTTGATAAATCCATGATACAAGTTAGGATATTTTAATTGTTGATTTGTTAATTAGTTGATGCGGTCCCTCTAACTATTAATTACTAATTAATAATTCATTCTCCATAACCCCATTTCACTAAAGTTGCGCCCCATGTAAATCCTCCGCCAAATGCAGCAAGCACAATATTATCTCCTTTCTTGAGTTGATTTTCCCACTCCCACAAACACAGTGGAATGGTGGCAGCTGTTGTATTGCCATATTTGGAAATATTGATCATGACCTTTTCTTTTTCCAATCCCATTCTGTTGGCGGTCGCATCAATGATACGGAGATTGGCCTGGTGTGGAACCAGCCAGGCAATATCGGCGCCGGTCAGGTTGTTTCTTTCCAATAGTTCGGCACTGACATCGGCCATCCCTTTAACGGCAAATTTGAAAACGGTTTGTCCTTCCTGAAAGGCATAATGTTCGCGATTGGATATTGTTTCTACAGATGCGGGCTTTAGAGATCCGCCGGCTTTCATGTGTAAGTAGTGTCTGCCTGATCCATCCGTTTTTAATATGCTGTCGAGAATGCCATATCCTTCATCGTTGGGCTCCAGCAAAACAGCGGCAGCTCCGTCACCGAAAAGCACGCAAGTATTTCTATCGGTATAATCAACAATAGCGCTCATTTTATCGGCTCCAACAATAACAACTTTTTTATATCGGCCACTTTCAATGTAGGTTGCACCTGTGGTGAGCGCATATAAAAAACCACTGCAGGCGGCACTCAGGTCAAATCCCCATGCATTCACGGCCCCAATTTTATCGCAAACAATGTTCGCTGTAGCGGGGAAAACCATATCGGGCGTAACAGTTGCTACGATCAGACAATCGATTTCTTTCGGATCGATACCTCTTTTTTTACATAAATCCAATACGGCGGGCGCGGCCATATCTGAGGTGGCGAGGCCGGGAGTTTTGAGAATTCTTCTCTCCGTGATTCCAGTTCGGGAACGGATCCATTCATCGTTAGTATCTACCATTTTCTCTAGATCGAAATTGGTTAGTTTATCCTCCGGCACCCATCCGCTTACGGCCGTAATGGCGGCAGTTAATTTTTCAGACATGTATTCTTTTGGTTGTTTGAAGGGCGTAAAATTACAGAAAAATGAGTCATTGTTTAGAAGTCCTCCCCCTGCCCCCCTCCTTGAGGGGGATACGTGCTAATTAACCTCAGTACACCCTCGACACCTAGACAACATGATACCATGATATCTGTATTTCATTTTGACAATTCCTTCTCAATCGTCTCGTAAGTTTGCTCCATCACTTTTTCCCGAACATTTTTTTGGGTATAGAACCGAATGTAGAAAGATGCCAGAATAGCGAGTCCGATTCCAAATGGGATAATAGCCATTGTCCGCATCCCGTACGCGCCTTCATCCATTCCGAAAAATTCACCAATCATCCAGGTGCAGTTGGCTGTGATCCAGAAAACAACTGCCAGGTTATGCATGAGTTCACTGTATATTTTTCGGGTTTGCCAGGTAATCATCAAGGCAGATACCATCGTAGGTATGATCATGAACATCCCAATAAATCTGAAATTGATCGCCCAGCACAAATCTTTTACCAGCCAGAAAAGAATATGCAGGTTTTCGATGCGCCGAAATCGGGAGGGAATAGAATAAATGCGATCGTTTGACATAGTTCATATTTGAGGCTAAAATTAAAGACTATGGAGCATAATAAGTCAAAGGTTAATAGGCCCCCCAAAAAGTTATCAGTTAACAGTTATCGGTCCTCTGTTAATTCGACTGTAACTGTCAACTGCTAACCGTTAACTGTGTTTTCTACGTTATCTTTGCCACCCCTGAAATTATCAATTATGTTCAGAACCAATACATGCGGAGAATTAAGAGCCGATCATAAAGGTGCTAAGGTTACATTAGCCGGCTGGGTGCAGACCGTTAGAAAATTTGGAAGTATCACCTTCGTAGATCTGCGCGACAGATATGGGATCACGCAGCTTTTTTTCGGAGAAGAATTGAACCCCTTACTGGATGAAAAACCATTAGGCAGAGAATTTGTTTTGCAGGCAACCGGACTGGTTCGTGAACGTTCCAATAAAAACCCGAATATTCCCACCGGTGACATTGAACTCGAAGTGCAATCATTTTCCATTTTAAATAAATCAGCCGTTCCTCCTTTTACCATTCAGGATGATACCGATGGTGGCGATGATTTACGTATGAAATTTCGCTATCTCGATCTGAGAAGAAATGCGGTTAAAAAGAATCTTGAATTGCGTTATACGGTGAATCGATCGGCCAGAAATTATTTGCATCAGCATGGTTTCATGGATATAGAAACCCCATTTCTGATCAAGTCAACCCCTGAGGGTGCCCGTGATTTTGTGGTGCCATCGCGTATGAACCCCGGTCAGTTTTATGCTTTGCCGCAATCTCCTCAAACCTTCAAGCAGTTGCTGATGGTGAGTGGTTATGATCGTTATTTTCAGGTGGTGAAATGTTTCAGGGATGAAGATCTCAGAGCAGATCGTCAGCCTGAATTTACGCAGATCGACTGTGAGATGGCATTTGTAGAACAGGAAGATATTTTGGATATGTTTGAAGGGATGATCAAAACGATCATAAAAGATGTGAAAGGATTGGATTATACGGAAAGGGTAGAACGCACGACCTGGGAAGAGGCCATGTGGCAATATGGTAACGACAAACCGGATATAAGATTTGGAATGACATTATGTAATCTCAAATATCCTGAACATACATTTCCCGGAAGAGCTAAAAAGGAAGGATTGATTGGCGGGGTGGATTTTAAAGTCTTTGATGAAGCCGAAACGGTGATTGCCATTGCTGTGCCCGGTTGCAGTGAATATACCCGTAAACAAACCGACGAACTAACGGAGTGGGTTAAGCGACCACAAATTGGTATGAAAGGACTGGTGTTTATCAAATGCAATGTGGATGGTACGTATAAAAGTAGTGTAGATAAGTTTTATAGTGAGGATAAACTCAAAGCCATTGCTGATGCTGCCGGTGCAAAAGCAGGAGATCTGGTTTTAATCCTTGCCGGTGCAGAGGAGCGTACGCGTAAAGCAGTCAGCGAACTTCGTCTGGAAATGGGTGAGCGATTAGGGCTCCGCAAAAAAGATGAATTAAAATTATTATGGGTACTTGATTTCCCACTTTTTGAATATGCGGAAGAGGAAAATCGATGGGTAGCCCGGCATCATCCTTTTACCAGTCCCAAACCTTCTCAAATCAGCGATATGATCAACAACAGTCCGGTCATTGACAATCCGGCTGAATACCTCAGACATCCCTATGCTTCCATCAAAGCGAATGCGTATGACATGGTATTGAATGGGAATGAGATCGGTGGCGGTTCTATCCGGATTTATCAACGGGAGTTGCAGCAAAAAATGTTTGAAGCGCTGGGTATGAATGAGGAAGAACAGCAACATAAATTTGGCTTTTTGTTAGGTGCCTTTGAATACGGAGCACCGCCGCACGGGGGGATAGCGTTTGGTTTTGACCGTTTGTGTGCGATACTCGGTGGCAGTGAAAGCATCCGCGATTTTATTGCATTCCCTAAAAATAATTCGGGCAGAGATGTGATGCTGGATGCTCCTTCCGAAGTAGATCAGAAGCAATTGGATGAATTACAGATACAACTTAATCTAAAATCATAGTCTGTTTATATGCTGGCAGTTTACCGTATAATATCTTATTTGCTGATTATCGTGGCCGGTTTTTTCGGTTTAGGTGTGATTATGATCCTCGGTGCAGCGTTTAGTAATCCGGCTGTGTTATTGTCTGTATTTCTGGTAGGAGGGGTTGTGCTCTATTCTTTTGCAAGTTTTCAGTTTTTGACAAAAGGAATCGGCAAGGGGCAGACGATGAAGCCGGGAAGAAAAGACTTTATAAAAGTGAATGCCTATGTGGCTCTTTTTTTTGGTGTTATGAATCTGATCCAGGCCATTACTTTAATTATTTCTCCAGTTGGATTAAAAGATGCGGTCGATCAATTCACTAAAATGCCAACAGTTGGTTCCGGATTTTCTCCTGACCAATTCTATACGATGATACAGGCAATATTGTGGTTTTTGTTGATTTACGCTATCGCTTTAATCCTTCACATCCAGCTGACCTTTCGTTTACTCAAGATTTACGCGTCTGTTTTTCATTCCGGAGATGACAGGATGTCGTAACTTCCCATTATGCAAAATGTACCATTGGCGGAGCGAATGAGGCCGCGTCAATTAAGTGATTTAATTGGTCAGGAACATTTGACCGGTCAGGGGTCTGTTCTGGAGCGAAGTATTCATACCGGACATATTCCCAGTATGATTTTATGGGGCCCTCCGGGTGTGGGTAAGACCACGCTGGCTCAGATTGTTGCCGTTGAAGCCGGAAAACCCTTTTTTTCATTAAGTGCAATCAGCAGCGGAGTGAAAGAGATCAGAGAAGTGATTGCCCGTGCGGAATCATTAAATGGTGCTGTTTTGTTTATCGATGAAATTCATCGGTTTAATAAATCTCAGCAGGATGCTTTGCTAGGAGCTGTTGAAAAGGGATTGATCACTCTGATTGGCGCAACTACAGAGAATCCTTCCTTTGAAGTGAACAGCGCCTTGCTTAGCCGTTGCACTGTGTTTTTATTGAAATCTATCGGATCAGAAGATTTGTTGCGTATTTTAAACAAAGCGATTCTTGAAGATCATTTATTGCGGGATAAAAAAATTCTATTGCAGGAGACAAATGCCTTGCTTCGGTTAAGTGGTGGCGATGCACGAAAAGCCCTGAATACGCTGGAGCTGGTAGTTGATGCAGTAACGGAGTCGGAAATAATAATGACGGACAACCTGGTCATGGATACCGTGCAGCAGAAAATGGCCTTGTATGATAAGGCGGGAGAACAGCATTATGATATCATTTCAGCCTTTATCAAGTCTATTCGGGGAAGCGATCCGCATGCTGCGGTGTATTGGCTGGCCAGAATGCTGGAAGGGGGTGAGGATGTTACATTTATTGCGAGAAGGATGCTGATCCTGGCATCTGAAGATATTGGTAATGCCAATCCCAATGCGTTGTTACTGGCTCATACAACCTTTGAATCGGTTGCTAAGATTGGCTTGCCGGAAGCCCGGATCATTTTGTCGCAATGCGCCATTTATTTATCGTCATCTCCCAAAAGTAATAGTGCGTATATGGCGATTGATGAGGCCATCCGTCTGGTCAAACAAACCGGTGATTTGCCCATCCCACTCCATCTGAGGAATGCTCCAACGGCACTGATGAAAGAACTGAATTATGGGAAGAATTATCAATATGCTCATAACCATCCGGACAATTTTGTCATCCAGGAGTTTATGCCTGCATCACTGGAAGGAAAAGTGATTTATAAGCCGGGAGAAAATAGCAGAGAGGAAGAAATAAAAAGATTTTTACAAACAAAATGGAAGAATAAATATGGGCACTGATTCCATTTGCTGGGACTTTAAAACATTTGAGCAGCTCAATTCGGGTGAGCTATATGATATATTAACGCTCAGAAATCTTGTTTTTGTAGTTGAGCAAATATGTGTCTATCTCGATACAGACGGAAGAGATCGGATGGCCGGACATCTTACCGGAAGAGATGATCGGGGAAACCTGGTGGCATATTGCCGTTTATTTGCGCCTGGTCAGGTTTATCAGGAAGCATCAATTGGTAGGGTAGTAACACATCCGGCGGTACGTTATAAAGGGGTCGGGAAGAAATTAATGGAGGAAGCGCTCAGCCATATCTCAAGACTTTACAATGATTCTGATATTAGGATCAGTGCGCAGTTATATCTAAAGAGATTTTATGAAGGATTTGGTTTTGAGGCATTTGGAAAGAAATATCTGGAAGATGATATAGACCATATTGCTATGATCAGAAAGATATAGCTGAATTTGGCGCAAGTTTTACCCTTTAGTAAGGGAAGACCATTAAATTTTAGTGATTTTCTTTGATTAGTACAGATTGTGTATTATTTTCACACCACAATATCCTGATATCTTGAAAAACCAATTATCCATATACCACCGGGTACATATGCCTCTGATTATTATTATTTTTATTTTATTGTCCCCATTTCTTGCCTTTAGTCAGGTTGGATTAGCGACCTCCAATGCCAAATTTGAGGCGGGCCTGAATATTGGTCCCATGAATTTCTTAGGTGACTTGGGTGGCAACCGGGGTAAAGGAACGGTTGGTCTAAAAGATAATAATATTCCCATGACTAATTTTATCGGGGGTATTTCCGCCACCTATTATCCCACTGAGTGGATAGGTCTTAGATTAGCAGGAAATATTGGTCAGTTGGAGGGGGATGACAGACTCATTGAAGATAATGGTGGATTTGAATTAGCAAGAAAATATCGTAATAATGTTTTCAGGTCTCCTTTATACGAAGCCTATCTGGGCTTTGAGATATATCCGACAGTATACATCAGTTTAAGACAAGGAAACGGCATCCCTCGTTTTCGTCCGTATTTAATAGGAGGTGTTGGCTTATTTTCTTTCAAGCCTCAGGGACTTTATATCAATAATGGTGTAGAAACATGGGTTGATCTCAAGCCGTTGAGACTGGAAGGGCAGGGTATGGCGGAAACAGGTGTTCCTGAATATGATCTTTGGTCATATTGCATACCCATGGGTGTTGGTATAAAATATGATATCACAGAAAGATTAACGTTTGGTATTGAGATTATTCATCGGATGACCGGTACAGATTATATTGATGATGTGAGTCAGAAATTTATTGATCCGGCTTTGTTTGACAAGTATTTGAGTCCGGAACAAGCTACGATCGCCAAATATATGGCCAATCCGAGTTCATTTTTCCCGGGCGCACCCGGATACACACCATACCGTCCTGGCAAGAAGAGAGGAAATCCTGAATTAAATGATTCGTATTTCTCAAGCACCTTCCGTTTAACATGGAAAGTGGGCGATATCTATGCGGACTGGTTCAAGAACAAGCGATCACTCCGATGTCCGGCTTACTTCTAAAAGCATTTTTAATCCAAAACCCTATAACATGAAAATCCAAATTCAAAAAACAAATCCAGAAATTACATTGTGGGCACTGCGTATTGGTATTGTCATCCTGTACGTGGTATTTTATGTTTACAAGAAGAAATTATACCTGTAATCAGGTGTTTCTCCGGCATGCTTTTCATAC